>Ga0207993_1000243_pt1 | contig 22124 bp, 21 predicted proteins | sample ETN01SmetaG_2_FD_185791 | JGI IMG/M metagenome (GOLD analysis project Ga0207993, IMG submission 185791) | Marine microbial and viral communities from oxygen minimum zone, Eastern Pacific Ocean - ETNP2014F12-01SV265 (SPAdes) (version 2) | ecosystem: Environmental > Aquatic > Marine > Oceanic ...
TACCACTGGATCGGCGTTACCCAACATGTTGTATGGGTCTGTTGCACCAACAGCCCAGCCCCAAGCAGACATCCCCGCTATACCGATGATTATCGCGCCTGGAACTCCTCTAGCCATCAAACCGGCTATTGCGATTAATCCGACTAGAGCAATGAATTCACCAGAGTTGTACTCCCACATTCCTGTGGCGGCGAGTTCGTTGAGGGTTACTGCGTCATTGACAATAATTCCTGTCTCCTGCAGACCAATTAATGCAAGGAACATTCCGATACCTGCTCCTGTTGCGATTTTCAAGTCTGTTGGGATAGCATTGATCATCTCTGTTCTCCAACCAACTTGTGGTAGAGACATTATCATGAACAAAATACCTTCAACAAATACTGCTGCAAGGGCAATATCCCAAGCAACACCCATTCCAATCACTACTGTGAATGTGAAATAGGCATTCAACCCCATTCCTGGGGCTAAGGCGAATGGTAAATTCGCCCACAGCCCCATTACTGTACATCCTACGAATGCGGCAATCGCGGTTGCGAACAAGGCATCATCAAATTCCATACCTGTTCCAGAGAGCATTGCTGGGTTAACCAACAAAATATACGCCATAGTCAGGAATGTTGTAACTCCTGCTCGTATCTCTCCCTCAACCGTGCTTCCCGCTTCGGTTATTCCAAATTGTTTGTCTAGTGCTTCCATTTTTTCACCTGTCTTTCTTACTGTAGCGCATAGGCTACGTGGAACATGAAGAATACGGTCGGCTTATGATAAATACCGTCGAAAACTCACTTATTTGAGAATTAGAGTGTTTCCGTTCACTGGAAATTGGGGAGTGGGGTTTTGTGTGAATTCGGCTCCAATAGCGGCTCTTGCTTCCGCATCCCCGTGAAAGAAAACTGCATGTTTTGGTTTACATTCACGCACAAATGTCTCTAATTCCGAATGTCCCGCATGGTTTGAAAGTTGGAATTGATCTACATCTAAATCGATTTGTGTTAAATTTCCAAAAATTGGTAGCTTTCCATTGTCCAGAAGGCCTCTACCACCCGAGCCTTCGGCTTGATATCCTGTTAGAAGAATTGCATTTGCTAAATCGTGCCTAAGACGATTCAGGTACCAAATCGCCGGTCCGCCATCTAACATACCACTAGTCGTTACAATAACATCCGCACCTAGGGCCTTCTTTCTATCGGATTTACTACGTACTTTTCTTGCCCATCTCCACATTTTTTCCAAGCCATTGGGGTCTCGAATGTATTGTTGATTGTTCAACCAATGTTGGGTAACTCGAGTACCCATACCATCGAAGTGTACTTCGAGGTGTGGTGCGGCTTCGTGTAATATTCGAAGTATGTCTTGGCACCTACCTGATGCGAACGCAGGGATTAGTGCCACACCGCCTCTACTAACGACTTCTTTCACTCTAGCGACCAGTCGGGCTTCTTCTTCCTGGCGAACGGGGTGCTCTCTACCGCCATATGTGGATTCAATACAAAGGATGTCACACTCCATTGCCTTCGCCCCGCCGACATTCGGACTAATTCTAGTATCCATATCTCCACCCCACAGGACACGAAGTTCAGGAGTTTCGATTTCAATCATTGCAGCTCCGGGGATATGGCCCGCACGATGGAATCTCAGCCTCCATTCTCCAACATTGAACCACTCTCCAAAGTTGTGGGTTTTCCAAGCATCCAGTGCGACATCGAGATCTCTCATATCCCATGGAAGTGGATAGCCCTCTATACTGGATACTTTGTATGTGTCGCGCCACATCATTTCAGAAACCGCTGCGGTTAGTTCTGTGCCGTGAAGAGTGGTGCCATGGTGACCCACCAACCAAGGAGCCATTCCAATATGATCAATGTGTGAGTGCGTGATTATTGCGTGTTCCACTGGAGGGCTTTCTGAAGGATACTTTGGTGGTCTTGTAGGAGCTAGTCCGTAATCTATCAGGATTCTTGTGCCTGTTCTGTCTTCAAGTACACAACCTACGTTGCCTACTTCGTCGCCCCCGCCCAAGAAATGTATACGGATTCCTTCCTCAACTGGTTCGGTTGGATATGATGTAGTCCTACCGGCTGAATAGAGGACCATGGTGGTTGCGAGTTTTTCTTCCCAAATCAAAGTATGCTGGCGGTAGTAATGGGGAACCCCCACATTTCTAGTGGAACTATTGATGATTCATATTGGTTCGACAAGAAGCCACCCAATGGCTATGGGCTAGTAGTGGTATAGGCTCAATGAATATCGCTAATTGAGCGGGAAACCCTCTTTCTATCGCTTCTTCTGCTTAGAAAATATATTCCAGAGGAAACAAAGGGGTCGGGGTGGGTTTGAGTACGAAAACCGTCCCCAACAACCAATGCCGAGGCGTGCAGGAGAAATCCTATCATTGGACGAAGGGCGTTGCTTTGGCTGCGCGGCGTGCGTATCTATCTGCCCCGTCGACGCGCTAGATCTTTCGAATCTCTTGGTAGTTATAGACGAACCAACATGCACACATTGTGATCTTTGTATTCCAGCCTGCCCAGTCCACGCCCTTTTCTTTGAGAAGAATGAGATCATACCACTTATATTCGGAGTTGAGGAGAGTTGAAGGTAGCTATAGTGGGTATAGGACTATCTCAATTGGTTTGCGGCCACACCATCTTCGATCTAAAACCAACTTCTGAAATACACTTAATCTCGGAACGCGCAGAAGCGGGTTTGATAGGTGAATTACCAGGATTAATTTCGCAACCACTTTCGAATAATATCCCAAATGAATGGTTAGGGGATTTGGGTTCCCAAATTCCAACAACATCTCACACAGCGGTACGACGCTCATGGTTAGAAAAAGCATTAGCGACAAAATTAGTTGAAAGAGGAGCAAACCTCCACCTTAGAACAACCATTAATCAAAACAAAACAAAATTAGGTGAAACCACCATCACCCTTTCTGGCGCTGGCCATTCATCAGGCTCAACATTGTTAGTTGAGAAAGTAATCAAAAAACCAGAGAAGAAATCCTCAATTCAATGGTATGGTGGTGTGCATAATGAGGAATTATCCGGCTCAGAACATGAAGGCCATAGACCGGACGGACTTGTGGAAATCTGGTGGCCGGCCGAGCAAGAACCGCCACGTAATGAAGGAAAGTGGTTACAGTTGATGGATTGGGCTGGCGAAGATCCATCACTATCTCTGGAGCAAGAAGTAGAACTTGGGCGCTCACTTGCAACAACCACATGAAACACTTAGACACTAAATCGCCACGCAAGGCCATGGTGAGGGAGCCAGGCCCAACACTCCGCTATGTCACCAACACCAATGGTGGAGCTAGGCATGCCATACTCATAGATCCAGCCGATCAAACACCAGAGATGGCTGCAAAACGATGTATGGCGGCGATATCAGCGGGCTCTAGTATGGTATTAGTCGGGGGCTCGACTGGTACCGATATGGAAAATGTCCACAACACAGTAGTTGCAATTAAAGAAGCTCTAGAGTTAGTTACATGGGCATCTAGTCAAAATTCGGAACTCGATGAAGAATCTTGGAGCGTACCGGTTGTACTATTCCCAGCAGGAGCGGCCGCCTTGTCCCCTTCAGCAGATGGAATTACATTCATGATGTTGATGAACAGTACAACCCCAAAATTCCTCATCGAGGAACAATTAGCGGGAGCACCATTCATTCGCCAGGCCGGAGTCGAAACTCTACCAATGGGATACGTTGTTTGTGCGCCAGGAGGTAGAGTTGGAGAAGTAGGGAAAGCAGACCTACTCGAAGCCGGTCAAACAGAACGAGCTTCAGCCTATGCAATGACTGCAGAATCATACGGGTTCGAACTTCTCTATCTTGAGGCAGGAAGTGGTGCAACAACTCCTGTCAGTGAAGAACTGATTCGGGCTGCTCGTAATTCATGCAACCTTACTCTAGTTGTAGGTGGGGGAATAAGAGATGGTGAAGCAGCTAGAAAAGCAGTGCAAGCGGGCGCAGATTGGATCGTAACTGGTAATCTAACAGAATCATTTGATGATGCAGACGAGCTTCAAAGAGTATTGACAGAATTTATCTCGACAATGAATTCCTAAAATTCACTCTTCTTCACCCCACCACTCATTTTCACCCATATCGGCAGCAGCCCACTCTTCTTCCGAAATCTTTCCATCTCCATCTAAGTCTAAATCGACAGCCTTCCCTAACAATTCACGCCTCTTTTTCTCCCATAGAATCCCTCTGTAAACCACGACAATACAAAACAAAACAAAGACGCCTTGAGCCTGGCCTTCAGATAGGCCCATAGAAATTAAAATTGCAATAATTCCCAAAATAATAATTTCACCAACAAGGCGTAGCAAAGCCTCGGCAATAAGGTCCCCAATCATTTTCTTCATAGAGGATTTAATCCACTATGTTATTGTGATTTTCCCGGATTTATGCATTATTTTGTAATTCTGCAATAATTTCCATCAATTGGTCGATCTTAGTTTCCATATCAAGAATTAGTAACATATGTTCTTCTTCACGACGAATCAATGCAGCATTTTCTCTTCGCAACTCATCAACCCTACCTTCACCAACGACCTCTTCCAAGTCCTTACGGCGACCTTGTTCGTTGGCCAACATAGTCTCTAACTGCCCCCTTCGAGATTCTGCAACTCTGAAACGCTCTTCTAATTCAGCCAAATCCGCCCGCCCGCCAGACTTTGAGCGGAGATTGACCAATTCACCATCAAGTGCTCTAGCACGCTGTCTAGCCATGGCGAGCTCACGCTCTAATTCACCCAATTCTTCCCACATCGAAACAACTTCTTCGACTAAACGACTCTTCGGAATCGCGTTAAGGTGAGCCAACAATTCTTCCTTATTCATTGGACTAGATTCAGACGGCCCGTCAACACCGACTTCTTCTACCGCCACGACAATCGAGAAGAATCGCAACCTCGACGCACTTCAATATTGAGGGTATAATCTACAAATCATTACCACTTCCTCACTCCTTTTCTTTTTGCGAATGCCATCCGTTTGGGTTAAAACACAAACTTGGGTCGCGAGGGCTATGAAGGCATACCGAGCAATTGGTACTTTCCGTAATGGACGGGCCAATCAGAACTACACCCTAGATGTCGTAGCCGCCGACGAGGAAGAGGCAAAACACCTCGTCTACTCAAACTTCGGCAGCCGCCACGGGACCTCCCGACGCTTCATCAATATCGACTCATTATCTGAAATTGATCCAACCAACTCAACAGAGCCCCGAGTTATCGCTCACTTCCGAGATACACACAATTTCTCAAACCCACCTGCACGAAATGAAGAAGAATAATTCTGGCATCTGAACGCACCTTAGCGCGGCGTTCAATACCAGCATCCCCACGCGATAAGTAGGAGGAATCGGGTTGCACAGGTACAATCAGACCCCAAATCTCCTTCTCATAGGCGGGCCGAAGACTGGCACAACATCCCTCATGCATTGGCTTCGTACCCACGAATCTATTTTTCATCCATGGCCCAACGAGAGCCACTTTCTAATGGCGGGCGTTGCAGAATTCCCAACCGCTCCAATACACCCTAAAGGGCACACAATCATCACCCCTGAACCAGAATTTCACAAATTTAGTGACGAACCCTGGGTAATGGACAAGTCAGTATTTCATCTATATTCAGAACGAGCGTTAACTACCGCCCGCGATCAAATGCCGGACGCGAAAGTAATCATTACACTTCGCGATCCAATCGAATTGATGCTCAGCATGCATCAAGAGCACTCAAAGCGATTAATCGACTACAATGTTAGTCAATCAGAAATGCTCGCAGCAGCAGCAGCAGGCGATTACCAAGCAAACCCACAGGACTCACAAACTTGGAGCTTCCTCGCCTTCCCCCGCCTCAAACACCCGACATTACAATGGATCGAAGCCATGGGTGGAACGGAGTCGAATCGAATCCGAATAATCCCTATTTCATCGATTAGGAACGATTCCTTAGCAACCCTCAACAGTATCCTCGAATGGCTCGACGAACCACCATTCCCCACGGACAAAAAATTACCCCACCATAACGAGGGCGGTGACATGAATTCAGCGGGATGGGCTAGATTTCTTCGTCAACCTCCTACATTCATCGTCAAGCTTGCTAAGATCCTCCTCCCTTCTCACAGGCTTCGTAAGGCGATATTCGACCCATTGCGTCGTCCGGGATTCAAATCTAAGAAAACCCAAAGGCCAGAACTCAGCGTTGAGCAACGTGCTGACTTAGAGGAAGCATTCGCGGAAGAGATCGAGTTCTTAGCGGACCTTGAATCGCATATCGACCCTAACCTCATAATCTCACATTGAGGTATAATAGAGCCAGGAAAACACCCAGTACCACGGCTCCGATAACCAAGGCTGAACCACTTCTCGACACGACGTGTGTGCGCAATCGTGAAAGAGGATAGCGAGGAGCCCCAACCGTGCTGAAGAAGACAGCCATGCGCCAATACTGGCGAATACAGCAGAGCCAAACCCTCATTTCCATGGGTTTTTGGTGTACAACATTGACTCTCTTAATCTGGCCATTAGTTAGTTGGAGATTTGAAGAAATGGACTCTGTGGTGGGAATACCACCCACTTACTTAGGCCTCTTAGCAATATTTGGAGGAGTGGTGGTAATAGTCCTCTCAATCGGCTGGATGTATGACGTAACGTTTGGACTATGGCGTGAACACCTAACCGTTGTTCAGGAGCGAAACCCGTTTACAACATACAAATTGAATGCCCCATTCGGAATAATCCTCGCTCAGACGAATACAATTCTTCGTAAGATGTCCGAGGACGATGAAGAAGTACAACGTCATTGCGACTTTGTCGACCGATGGCTCGAGTGGAATTCCGAACAGGAAATTTGGCAACGAACAATGAACTCATGGAAAACCATCGTAGGCGACGATGACCCATTCATGCAACATCTATCAGAAAATGCTAGAGATACTTTGGAAAAAGCATCAGACGAACTCCAAGAATTCTGAACCCGGTGTTGAAGATGAATTTCGAATCGATGTACGGGGTGTACCACGCAGATGGCGGCTTACTTGGGGAATTACGTTACGTCATGGGAGTCGCGTTCAGAGGCCAACATTGCTCACTCTGCGACATAACCCATAGTGTCGCTTGGGAAAAGGGAGAGATGAAGAAATGGAGAAAAACCTCAGAAATACCATTTCACCTAGTTCACTTGAACGAGAGGCCCGAAGAAGTCAAGCAGGCCACGGAAGGAAAGACACCATGCATTGTCGCCAAAACCAGCTCGGGTTTTGTTATGCTTGCAACAGATGAAGAACTAACTTCATTTGATGGTTCTGTTGAACTTTTGAAAAATCATATAGAGAGACAATTAACCAAAAATTCTCCCAATCCATCCATACCATTCACCCCTGAAAAAATCGTTGAGATAGCAATCCAAGCTGGTGAAGCAATCATGGACGTCTACGAGAACGCCGACGACTTCGAAATCACACAGAAAGGAGACGAATCCCCACTAACAAAAGCAGATATCGCAGCCCATGAAGTAATTGTAGCAGGCTTACAGTCAATCGATTCTACCCCTATCGTATCCGAAGAAGGCAGGGTGGGCGACCCTATGTCAAGTAACACATGTTGGTTGGTCGATCCATTGGACGGAACAAAGGAATTCATCAAGAGAAATGGAATGTTTACAGTCAATATCGCTTTGATGCAGCGTAACGACTCTAGGTGGAAACCCCTGTTTGGTGTAGTCCATGCTCCAGCATCCGATACCACTTGGTTTGGGGGCGCCTTGGTAGCATCCCAGCGAAACGGTCCAGAAGGAGCGGGTCCAATGATGGTTCGACCAACTGAAGGTAAGGTGAAATTAGTTGCCAGTGGTTCTCATCGAGGAGAAAAGGACGAATCATTCGCTGAAGCCGTTGGAGAACACGAATTAGTCCGAATGGGGTCTTCACTCAAGGCCTGCATTGTTGCCGAAGGAGGCGCAGATCTCTATCCAAGATTCGGCCCTACTTCCTGTTGGGATATTGCCGCCGCACATGCTGTAGTCTCAGGCGCAGGAGGTATAGTAGTTGGACCAGACGGAAAAACACTAGACTACGACTTGGTTGAAGAAGTACTCAATCCGTACTTCCTAGTTGCCGCAGATAATCGATGGACAGAGATATGGATTCAACATCAATGATTCGTCATTGAATGTGCCACTTCGAGCAATCAAAACCCATAGACTCTTCCAGCAATGCCAAATCAGCATTCACCTCTTTAACTAACAAATTCCTTTGTACATCAGTAATTTCTCTCTTTGCAGGGGCCTTGCTTGACAGAACAGGCATCTTGTACACATTCACACCCCTAGCCTGCAATCTTCTGACGATAGGCCCTTTGATGAAACTAGGTAGCAGACTCGCAGTGAATCGGAAAAGACGACCAAACACAGTCATCGGCCGCCGGTCCGCGGCAGTATTTGCATTATGTACAGAATCCAAATCAAATGAGTGAGAAGAGATGGAAAGATGATTACAAACTTCTTCTAGAACCATAGAAGCCTCATGTCGCATACGATTTGCCTCAATCAACAGAATCGAATCCCTCTCAAACTGTTCCAACCACCTTGTAATCGCAGCTCCATACAAGGTGTCACCAGATAGGCGAGAATCTTCCCAAGCCGACCGAAAATCACTCCAATCTGCACCATTTTCACGATCTTCTTCGGTATCTAGAATCATGTTCCAATGAGAAATAGTTCGACTAACTGGCTCTCGAAGACAAATGATAAGGCGCGCATTAGGCCAATTATTTGCTACACGCGAAGGAGCAACGGGGCAAGCCATTGCATGAACCGAACAATCAATCCGCAAACCCTCTCCGTTGAAACAATCTGAATAAGCCGCCCAATCAGGCTCAGATTCGTCTCGGCCAAAGGTTCCCTTGTGGGTAGCGACAATATTCGGCTCCTTAGGGTCAGAGACACAGATTTCGGGATGTTGCATCAAAACTTCAGCCAACCAAGTAGTGCCACACTTAGGTGCGCCGAGCAAGAAAGCCCCTACTTCAGGCACTTCAACCATACAACTCGCCTAAACTACGTAGTTATGAGCATACTTGGGGCTCTAATCCATCACACGCAGTATGCCAGTCATATGCGATTATAGAGACAAAACCCAATACAGCTAGAAGAGCCAACCAAGGGTTTCTCTTGATGACTGAGAAAATAAGCAGAAAGAACGAAACAAGAGGCACCAACATGTAAGCCCAATCCTTTGGAGTCATAAACGGGGAAAAAATCGACAAGAAACTTACAACATCTCTACCAACACCTATTGACAGGTAGAGGGCTCCTCCAACGAATATTCCAACCAGTAAGGAAAAGCCAGGGTATCTTTTTGCGAACTCTACCAACACTTGCGGACTCCGCAATCGCCCTTTTGACATTAGAAAGTGATTGAAGACGAACTAACTTAACGATTATGCAAGCGCTTCACTCGCCATCCCAAATGCCCTCAGCAATCATGAACTCCATGACTTTCTGAGACACATTCGCTCTGTTTCCACCCCTAACTCCAGTTGCAGATACGGCAAATACCTCTGGAGGGATATCGTCGGCTTCACGAAGATCGTACCCAACCTTCCGGCCATAGGATATTGCTTCGATATCAGGCATAATCCAGGCCTCAACATCCTCGCCTTCGTAGCGATGCTCGATCATCCTCTTCCTCATATCAGCAGAATAAGGATCAGACTCCGATACGGGCGTATCACGAATTCCAACAACAACCCTCTTTCCTTGATCCAACTCTCTTTGGATTAACCATTCATGACCAACATGGAGAGGTTGCCAGCGACCAGGAAGTAGAACCGCCTTTTTCTTCTCAAATAGGTGAGCTAACTGCTCGACCATATCGTCAACCGAACCACCTTCTCCGCCAGTTGAATTGAGGGTGATATGAGCACATTTTGGCTCATCAAAGGGGTCCGAAATGCCTGTGAAATTGGTAATTTCTCCAGTTCTTGCCTTTGCGTACAACCCCTTCACATCCCGCTCTTCACAGACCTCGAGTGAAGTAGAGACATGCACCATTAGTGCATCATCTGGAAGAATCTCCAAAATCTTCTCTCGGACATCTTCGTAAGGAGTGATGAAAGAACATAGGACATCAGTGTGCTTGGAGATCATCTTTGCCATTTTGGCAATACCTAGCAGGTGCCTTTCTCTACCTTCTCTACTGAAGTCGTGGTTAGCAAAGAAATCACGAATAGTATCGCCGTCGAGAACCTCACAACCAAATCGCTCCGCAGCAGCCATTGCAATGGTGGTTTTCCCAGCCCCAGAGAGGCCCGTGAACCAAACTACTCTACCCATCGGATATCCTTCCAGCAGTCGGGCGACAGACGGGCCCTATTTGACTACAACGGGACAATCGCTCAAGGCCAAAATTAGATTTCATGGCCAACATGTTCAGTGCTCTCAGACCAACATTCTGCTTCTGGGTCAGTCTCCGGCCCCTCTTCATACAAGCACGGGTGATGATTGGTGAATACATCATCAAAAGTCAACCAAGGCCTAACAATCCAAGCGTGTACCATCCAATACTCCTCTAGATTGATATTCTCACCACCTCTTTCTTCACAGACATCGTCACTCAAACCCTCTCCTCTGAATACAAAATCACTGGGCCTGAAACACATGATTTCGTGCCGGTGCCACCAGTCGTTTTCACCCGAGAACCCCTCAGGAGGGCTATCCACTGGAGAATGTACGAACCAAGCGAATCCGACGAGTTCAGAGTCTTCTTCTTCTCCTCCATACATTAGGAATTCAGGCCTTTCAAATTCAAACACAGAATCTATTGTTGTACCTGGGAACACAGGATTTTCTGCATCGAAAGAGGGGTCCTCCATTGAGAAATCATTGAGCATAACATGGTGAGTCCCCATTCCTTCTACATATTCAACAGACATACTGTATCCAGCAGCTTCAGCGTCTCCTAGTGTGGGCCACTCCTGAGACCACTCAATCGCAGCCTTCAGCTCATAGGTAAGAGACTCACATATTTCGTCACTAAGCCTCCCCTTCTCTGCATTCTCATAAGCAGAGTCTACGTGATGACCACCAATTCCACTTGAGGTACACCACCAAGGATCAGTTCCTTCGATATACCCACTCAATGGGCAATCAGGAACTCCATCCCCATCAATATCGCCACAGATTCCTTCTTCGATGTAATCAATCAAATCCTCCTCATCGTCGATATATTGTCCACTACTGACTTCCTCCTCGCTTGCCAGGCAACCAGAAAATGAAGACACGAACATCAAACAAATCATGCAATGGGCAACAAACCTCATCACTCAACGCTTTGACTTATCTTAGATAAACAAATCATGACGATGATTCATCGACGGCTTCATTGCACCCTGACTTCTCGACGAACCGATGAGCAACCCCGACAGGGCAGAATTGCAACGTATCGCGCAACAGGTCGAGGCCAAACGCGAGCGCCTTCAGAATCTTGAGACTCAAGTGACTCGTTTGGAAGAAGTTAGACAAGAACAAGCCCGCGCAATCATGGCACTGGAAGCCATTCCAGAATCAGGAGCGAGTGATGCAATGATCCCACTCGGAGGGGGGGTACAAATCATTGCTGACATACCCTCAGAAGCCGGAGCGGTAGTCGATATTGGCAGCGGAATCCAAGCAGAAAAGACGCGGGAAGAAGCATTAGAGATATTATCTGCAAGAAATCAAGAATTACTGGGTCTTATGGATAGTCTAAGATCTGAATTCGACGAGACTGAGAAACTGGTCATTGAACTAGCGACACAATTCAATGACGGCGTTGCCGAATTACAGGATGAATCGCCAGAAACCACAGAAGGCACAGACTCCGAAGTAGCAGAAACAAGGCCCAAGCGCCGACGACGTAAGAGAGGAACAGAATTTACGCTAGACGACTGAATTTCCGAGGAGGTGAAGACATGGGATTGTTCGACCGCTTCAAAAAGAAGGCCGAAGAAGCCGCAGAAGAGGAAGATTTCACAGTCGAAGAAGATTCTATTGAGGCTGAGGAAGCCCTACTTCAACGCCGCCAACTGATGGAAGCAATAGAGAGAGCGAAGAACACCCAACCCCCTCCACCACCACCTGGGTTTGAACAATTCAAGGAAGAGGTAGAGGACCAGTGGGACGATTTCGTCGAAGAACTTCCCGAAGATCCATTCTCTACACCAACAGATAAGAAGTCCCGTAAAAAGGCGGAAAGAGCCGCATCAGTAGCGCAAGCAGAGGCCGACGAAGAACCAGAAGAAGAAGCACCTCACAACCCAATGATTAGTACCACCGGAAGAGAGTTAGTGGCGAACGAAACTGCAGAATTCAAGATAGATTTAGGCGAAGCAGAATTAACACGTGGAGGCAAGGTGATTGCTGCTAGCAACGCTCTGGAAGAAATTCTTGAAGAATTGGAAACGGATCTATTGATGGCCGACATGGGTCATGATGCAGTTACCGATGTAATGACTACACTTCGCGGCTCAATAATCGGTGCCCGAATAGCGCGCAAGGCGGATTTATCGGAAGTAATCGAGAAAGCTCTACGAAACTCACTCCTTTCTTTACTAGAGGCGGGCTACTGGGATTTCGATAAAACAGTGAAATCCTTTGCAGACCAAGGAACTCCGGTTTCAATAATGATGGTTGGAGTAAACGGGACAGGGAAAACCACCACCACCGCAAAAATCACCAATCGATTAACCAACCAAGGATACTCAGTTGTTTTAGCAGCCGCGGATACCTTCCGAGCCGGCGCAATAGATCAGCTAGCAAATCATGCAGAAAGGCTCGGAGTACGTTGTATCCGAAGTCAAAGAGGAGGAGATGCGGCAGCCGTTGCTAGAGACGCATTAGAGAGTGCAAAAGCCAGAGGAGAAGATATTGTTATCATCGATACAGCAGGAAGGATGCAGAACAAAACCAACTTGATGGAGGAACTTCGAAAGGTGCACAGAGTCACACGCCCACATCTAGTATTATTTGTTGCAGACGCCCTAGCCGGTAATGATGCAGTAATCCAAGCAAAAGAATTCCAGAGAATGCTTAGCTTCGATGGTGCAGTTCTTTGTAAGTTAGATACAGACGCCAAAGGAGGAGCAGCGCTTTCGATAGCCCATACAACAGGTCGCCCAATCGTATTGGCCGGCGTCGGACAAGGTTACGACGACTTACAAGATTTTGAGCCGGATTGGCTTATTGATTCAATTCTTTCACAAGAAGACTGACCGCGTCTTTCTTCAACAACACCTCTTGTGTAACCATGAAGATGTCAGCGGATGAATCCAAGACGGCCCTCATCGTGATTGGTAACTCAATCACAGAAGGACGTTTGCAGATGGTCCTCCGCAAGAGAGGCTGGAACGCCGAAGTCGTCAAAGATGGAGATAAGGCAGTCGACGAATTCGTTGCATTGAGGCCCGATTTAGTATTCATAGCAGTAGATATCCCGACTCTTGACGGCCATGTAGCGGCTTTGGAGATGAGAGAAACCGATCCAAAGGCCCGCATAGTATTCGTATCCAGCCGCGGCCGAATGGACATAGCCGAAGATGCAGCATATTCAGCGGGCGCGGTCGGCGTTTTGATGACGCCATTCACAGACTCTTCAATCGAAGAAGGATGGAGTCAATGGATGGGAAAAATCCCGGAAGCGCCAGGACTCACCGATTTGGACGCATTATACCCAACTCTGAAAGAACCCGAACCTGAACCTCCTGCACTACCTCCTGCACTACCTCCTTTGCCCGGAATGCCACCACTTCCAGGGGCACCAATTCCACCCATGGAAGGCATCGAATTACCACCTCTCCAGCCGATCGAACCCGCACTGACTCCTGTAAAAACAAAAAACAAACGAAAAGGGCGTTGGATAATTCGATTATTTCTCCTGCTGATTATCTCAGGCGGAGCAGTCGGTGGCGCTCACTACGTCGGCATTCTCGATCTAAACGCACTCATCGACCAAGTCACTGGTTCGGTTTGACCTAATTATTCACCGTCATCAATGATTTTTGCAGGAACATGGGATACAATCACACTTCCTTGTGGTGCATCGGTGATAGTTTTCACAGACACAGAATTGTCTGTGAGTAAACTCTCATCACCAGCGACCATCCTCAAACCTATTCTCCATCGCTTAATGATTTCACGAAGTAAAAAGAACCCTACAAATAAGAGAGTGACGACAACAATCAACAAATTCAAAATCGTCTCGAGCATTATTGCCCCCCACGCTCACAAAGTGCTTCGAATGACTCGCGTGCGTACTCCGCTGCCGCCTCTTGCCTAGAATCTGCACCATGGATTCCTGACCCGACAATAATCGCATCAGAGCCAGCGAGAACTGCTCCTTTCGGATGCCCATACCTTTGACCCATCTCACCATCACCCACTGCAAGATTCACTCCGGGCGTCCAAATCATCTGCGAATCACCCACCTTTGCTCGCAATGCGGCGACTTCTTCAGCGGAACTACCGTTGCCAATGAATCCAATTACGCTCGGAGAACCTCTTCCTGTGACAATCACTTCATCAGTGTAATCCGCATTCAGTAGATTACCACTACTAGACATTTGAGCAAGAAGGAGAACGCCCCCTATCCTCGCGACGTCCGCCCAACCTGCCGCTATACCTTCTACAATATCAGGGCCAGATATTCGGTGAGCAGTAACAATGTCGGCCCATGAACGAATATCGTGTACACCAGCCATCTGATTTTGCGATACCTTTCCGATATCTGCAAACTTCCTATCTTCAAACAGTAACAAATCGTGCTTCTTTGCAGAGTCGACAAGGACCTGCCAAGATTCGCTTGAAAAATCATCTACCATGTCGACATGAGTCTTTAGCGCGGCGATATGTGGCCCGACTTCTTCAACCAAATCAATCAGTTCACCTACACTCCGCATATCGGCCGCTAAACATACCAAAGTCTGCTTTCTAGCGGCGGTTTCCATGTAGCGATGGGCCAACGGATTCGCGGACGAAGTCCAGCGTGCGCCCCAGAGGTCTTCGGCTTCCATCAGGTCATTCCGCCTACACGACCGTCTCAAGTCTTTCCCTAGATTTACTGCATTTTTGACTCGCATTACGCCGGGACATCATTCAAGAAGTCGAATGAAACCCTGCAACTATGGAGCGCCTAGTATATTTCCAACGCCCCAATGCCGCCATGTTGTCGGAATCAGAAAGTATCAGAAATTTGTGGGATGAAATTTCACATCTTCGACATACAGTTTTTTCAGACGAACTAAGCCAATATGAAACACAAGAATCGGGGCGATTGGAGGACCCGGGACAGCATTTCATATGCCTTATTCTCAAAGAGAAATTTATTGGATATGTTAGTCTTAATTTTCCGACAGAAACGGGCTTTAGAATGAAGAAATATTTCACAAAAGAAGCGATGGACACACTCGCAACAAACTTCAATCCCGACTGCACAGTACATGAGATCAGAGGACTCACTCTTGCCAAGCAATTTCGCGGTAAAGGCCTAGGCTTGAAGCTGATGCTAGCATCTCTGAAATTCTCCGAACAGAACGGCGCCACAGACCTTATTGCAATGGGGCACACGGAAGCCCTACCATTGTACAATAGCATAGGGATGAACATCCTAATGGAACATAGTTCAGAAGCAGGTGAAGTGAAATTTTATCCAATGCATCTCTCAATAGATGAAGCAATGAGACGAGCAACCAATTTACTTGACCAGATAGTTATCGATACTCCAGAAACCAAAGACGATGCGTGCTATCACGGAGGGGCCTCTTGGGCCGCATCAGGCATGGACTTCGATTTGAGGGACCAACTCATTGTAGCCGATGTCCTCGATAGCCCGTTTCCACCGTGCCCTCAAGCCTCAAATGCTGTCACAAAAAATATCGAAAGATGTTTCAAAGAATCCCCCCCTACTCAATGCGAACCATTGATTCAAAAGATCGCACAAACAAGGTCCGTGAAAGAGGAGAACATTCTGGTATCATCCGGCTCCTCATCTCTGATGTTTTCTTTATTCCCTCAATTAATTAACGAAGAATCAAAGGTATTGATTCTGTCTCCAATGTATGGAGAATATCTGCATATTTTAACACATCTAATCGGTTGCAATGTCACTCATTTTCCACTTTATCCAGATGAAGGATTTGAGATAGATAAAGAAGGACTAATTTCGATATCTAGAGAACACGACGCAGTGATTTTAGTCAACCCAAACAGTCCAACGGGAGTGTATTGTGAGGATATGGAGGACATCATTAGAGGTATATTATCCAATAAAAACGGCCAAACTAATTGCAAAACCATATGGGTAGATGAGACATATATCGAATACGTAAAAGGATACCAATCATTAGAGAATTTAACAGAAGAATTTCAAGAATTGATTGTATGTAAGAGCATGAGTAAATGCTACGCATTATCTGGATTGAGAGCTGCATATGCAGTAACATCTAATGCTAATTATTTACGGAAATTTATACCTCCCTGGGCAGTTAGTCTACCAGCGCAAATCGCTGCAATAGAATCTCTAAATCACCCAGAATATTTCAAAGAGCAATACGAAAAAATACACAAAAACCGTGAACTATTTTCAAAGCAACTCTCTAATTTAGGTTTCAGAGTATATCCAGGGGTGGCAAATTACATTTTGACGGAATTACCCGAAGAATACCCAAAGAATTCTTCTTCTTTTGTTTCTAAATGCCGAGAAAAAGGGGTTTTCGTTAGGGATGCAGAGAATATGGGAATAACTTTGAATTCTAGATTTATTCGATTCGCAGTCCGTTCTGAAGAAGAAAACGAAACAATAATCCAATGTTTGAATGATATAGTATAACACATCTGTCATTCAAATTCTAATCCTGTGACCGGTTTATTCATTGACGTAATGACACAGGAGCAACTCACCGAGGTTAACTCATGGGCACGGAAACCCCGGTCTTTTCATTCGAGGTCACAACCCGGGATCTCGCTGGCCTCCCCGATGCTAGAGGGGACTCAGTCAAGAGTATGCTAGCCTCAAATTACAATCTAAATGTACAATCAGTGCGAGTTATTCTAGGCTATCAAGTACGGGCGAAACTATCCAAGGAAGAATCGGAAAGAACGGTTTACGATCTATTTGCGGACCCTGTGATGGAACAAGGAAGTGTCAACACCCGTTTACTCGACGACTCAACAATATTCCCCGTACCTCCGCAAATTGTCATTCAAGCTGGATTTAAGCCAGGGGTCACTGATAACGCGGGTCAAGCCGGATTGGACGGATTACTGACACTATTCCCTCACCTGACCTCTGATTCGGCAGTTGCCACCACGCGAACCTATGCATTCTGGGGTCTTCCGGACAACACTTCTGCTGACTGGTTAGCGGGTAAATTACACAACCCAATGATTGAGCGAGCCTCGATTTCAGATCAAGCGGATTGTGAAAAATCAGTATGGCCATCTCTCGATTTTCCCAATCAACCCGCACTCGATCAAACAGCACCGGCGATTGTAGATTTAGAGATATCCGACAATGAACTAATCGAGATATCAGAGACCGGTTTACTAGCTCTAAATTTGAATGAGATGAAGGCTATACAATCACATTATCGAGACCCTTTGGTAAGGAAAGCAAGAGAGCAATTGGGGCTGCCACCAAACGCACCCACTGATGCGGAATTGGAGTGTTTAGCACAGACTTGGTCTGAACACTGTTCTCACAAGATATTTGCAGCAAAAATCCACCACAAAGACACAGAGACCGGAGAAGACTCAACAATAGATTCGCTATTCAAAACACACATCATGAAGCCGACTTTGGATATCCAAAACGAAGTTGATTGGCTGCTTTCTATCTTCCACGACAACTCTGGAGTCATCGCTTGGAATAAGGATTGGAGCCTCTGCATGAAAGCAGAAACTCACAATTCTCCAAGCGCACTCGATCCCTTCGGCGGGGCAATGACAGGGATCGTTGGTGTAAATCGTGATATCCTCGGAACGGGCCTAGGGGCGCGACCGATTGCGAATACCGATGTATTCTGCTTCGGCCCGCCCGACTACTCTGAAAAAATCCCAGAAGGATTGTTCCACCCCTCTCGCGTAATGCGAGGAGTACATGCTGGTGTGCGCGCGGGCGGCAATGAATCCGGAATACCTACTGTGAATGGAGCAATAATCTTCGATGATAGATATCTGGGCAAGCCCCTAGTCTATTGCGGCACAATAGGCATCATGCCTCGCCGCTTGCCAGACGGACGCGAATCGCACGACAAAACACCCACCCCTGGTGATGTTGTATACATGGTCGGGGGACGTGTCGGCTCGGACGGAATTCATGGGGCGACATTCTCTAGCCTAGAGCTTACTGAAGAGAGTCCGAGTTCCGCAGTTCAAATCGGCGACCCTATCACTCAGAAGAAGATGATAGATATGATTCTCGAGGCCCGCGACGAGGGACTAATCCAAGTCATCACCGACAATGGAGCTGGCGGCCTATCGAGTTCTGTTGGGGAGATGGCCGAATTGACCGGAGGCGCAGACCTAGATCTCGCCGTTGTCCCCCTCAAACAAGCAGGCCTAAGCCCATGGGAGATACTAGTTTCAGAGTCTCAGGAAAGGATGACCGTTGGAGTGAGGCCGGATGACTGCGCCGCATTTGAGGCGCTGGCAGCACTGCATGAGGTAGAGGCTACGGTAGTAGGAACATTCACAGATTCAGGAGCCTTTGTTGTTCGAATGGGCGAGAATGTTGTGGCCCACTTACCTATCGAATTCTTGCACGAGGGATGCCCTCAACTAGATTTGGAATCAGAATGGACTCCTCCAGAACATGAGCCGATATCCTTTCCCAATACCGATGCCGTGGGCATGGGCGAATTGCTGACTATGATGATGGCCCGACCGAATGTCGCGAGTAAGGAATGGTGGGTACGCTCGTATGACCACGAAGTCATCGCTCAGTCGGTCATCAAGCCATTTTGTGGAGTAAATCACGACGCTCCTGGCGATGCCGCTGTAATCGCACCGATTCAAGGCCAGACTCAAGGTGCAGTGATTTCGAATGGAATTGTCCCTCGTTATTCTGATATCGATGCTTACGCGATGGCTGCTGCGAGCATTGACGAAGCCTTGCGAAATGCAGTCTGCGTCGGAGTAGATTTGGACCTAATCGCAGGTCTCGACAACTTTTGTTGGCCAGACCCAGTCGAGTCAGCAAAAACCCCCGATGGACGCTATAAATTAGCCCAGCTTGTTCGCGCGAATCGCGCACTGGACGATGTATGCAGGGCTTACAACCTCCCTTGTATCAGTGGAAAGGATTCGATGAAGAACGACGCGACTCTCCACGGAGAGAAGATTAGTATTCCACCAACAATTCTGTTCAGTTTGATAGGTAATCACTCAGATGTCCGTAAGGCAGTATCGAGTGATTTCAAATCGGTCGGAGACCGAGTATATCTTTGCGGCGAATCACATCAAGAATTGGGCGCGAGCGAACTCTCCTACATGTTGCGCGAGCAAATAGAAGGCGTAAGTGGCATCGGCGGCCGTGTACCTGAGATCGACACCGAGCGCAACCTCGCAATGTATCGAGCACTAACCACTGCGATGGGCGAAGGACTCATTGCGAGTGCCCACGATTGTTCCGATGGTGGCTTGGCCGCAGCGGTCGCAGAATGCTGCTTCGGAGTAGATGCAGGAGCAAACATCGATGTATCGAAAATAATGGGCGACTGTACAGAAATCAACTCATGGGGAGCACTCTTTGGAGAATCTCTTGGCCGTATTCTAGTGAGTGTTGAACCACAGCACTGCACGGCATTCGAGGCCGCTATGAACGGCCATGCCTGCTATTCTCTAGGGGACGTTGAAGCTGGCGACCAAATTTCAATCTCAAACGGCGACGAAACAATCCTGACCGCTTCAATGTCTTCTCTACGGGCTGCCTGGAAAGGCGCCCTCGATGGAGGTGGTCCACAATGAGCGAGGTTCGTGTAGCGGTACTCTCGGGCTTCGGAATTAATTGTGAAACCGAGACTATGGCGGTTTTCGAAATGGCTGGGGCCACCGCTGTCCGAGTCCATGTCAATCGACTTGTAAACGGAGAAATGAGTCTAGATGACTATCACATCATGGCGGTTCCGGGGGGGTTCTCTTTCGGAGATCACCTAGGTAGTGGCAGGCTTATGGGTAACAGACTGAGATTTGGCCTAAGAGATCAAGTAAGGCGTTTTGTTCAATCAGGCAAACTGGTAATCGGAATTTGCAACGGATTCCAAGTACTTGTCAAGATGGGACTACTTCCAGGCGATGAAGAAGTCAGTTTGACACAAACAGCATCGCTTGCATTGAACGATAGTGGCCATTATGAGAATCGCTGGGCAACTCTAGAGTTTGACCCCAATAGCCCCTGCATCTGGACCAAGGGAATCACGAGAATGAGAGTGCCTGTTCGTCACGGCGAGGGCAAGTTCGTTACCAACGACAGAAAACTTCTCGATCGTTGGTCCGAATCAGGACAACTAGCAGTTCGCTACGTCGACCCTGCCATGGAATACCCTAGTTCTAGTGATGAGGTTCTTCCATACCCAATATCGCCCAATCAGAGTTGGCGGAATATCGCAGGAGTATGTGATCCTACAGGACTAGTCTTTGGGCTGATGCCGCACCCAGAAGCCAACCACTCCACGTGGTTAGGTGCGACTTGGACAAGAGATGTAGATCAAGGCGAACACGGCGAGGGAGAGGGCATGGCAATCTTCAGAAACGCTGTAAATTATGCAGAAGAAAACCTTCTCTGACGACCAATCAGCTTGAGCAAGAAAGCATCGAACAACCAACTCTGTGATCGGCCCACTCCGGCCTCTTCTGGAACCACTTCGATTCGTATTCCGACTGCTCTGCGTATGGTGATTTTAGCAAATTGTGGAGTTCTTCCGCAACAGTATAATCACCCTTTTCTGCGGCATCTATGGCCAATTGAGCCATCCAATTTCTTAAGACAAATTTAGGATTAACACCCCTCATTTCCCCTCTATTTGGTGCGCCCTTCGTACACTCCCACCATCTATTCAGCCATTCATTCCATTTCTCCACAGGGATTTTCTCAGGAGAGTAAAATGCGAAATTTAACATCTCCACATCCGGGACTTCTAGATTTGACAACAATCGGAAAAAGATCGTCATATCGATATTAGAAGACTCCAGTAACGGAATCAGGTCTGCAACCAAATCGATTTCATTTTGTTTGTAATCATCGACCCCTATCTTGTCCATCCACATCCTTGTGTGAACCTCTTGGTATTCCTGATAGTAAACATCCATTACATCGTTGAGATTCTCAGGCCTTTCCATCAGAGGAGAAACCGCCTCCAAAAAACGAGCAATATTCCATCCTCCAATGTCAGCCTGATTCCCAAATCTGTATCTCTTCCTCCCAGCGTCGGTCGTATTGGGGGTCCATCCGAGATCAAAGTCCTCAATCCACCCGTAGGGACCATAATCGATGGTTAAGCCATGAATAGACATATTGTCAGTATTCATTACTCCATGAACAAAACCGACTCTCATCCAATGTGCAATCATCAAAGCAGTCTCTCTTGCGATGTGTTTTGTCCACTTGAGTATGCCATCATCATCCTCCACCGAATGTCCGTTAAAATGATGTTTTACAGTGTGTTTAACAAGAGCCTGCAGCGCACTTCTATTTCCATCCATTGCATGAATCTGAAAGCTCCCAAATCGAATAAAACTCGGAGCAACCCTACAAACAATCGCTCCGTCTTCAGGTGCAGGATTCCCGTTATAGAGAATATCTCGCACTACATCTTCACCCGTTGTGACCAGTGACAATGCGCGGGTGGTAGGAACTCCAAGATGATGCATCGCTTCGCTACAGAGGAACTCTCGAATCGAGGAACGGAGTACCGCCTTCCCATCTGCAAAGCGAGAATAAGGAGTGACGCCAGAACCTTTGAGCTGTATTTCCAGAATCTGCTCACCAGTATCAACTTCTCCTAATGTAATCGCTCGGCCATCACCTAGTTGTCCGGCCCAATTTCCGAATTGATGACCTCCGTATCGTTGCGCAT
>Ga0207993_1000248_pt1 | contig 21814 bp, 15 predicted proteins | sample ETN01SmetaG_2_FD_185791 | JGI IMG/M metagenome (GOLD analysis project Ga0207993, IMG submission 185791) | Marine microbial and viral communities from oxygen minimum zone, Eastern Pacific Ocean - ETNP2014F12-01SV265 (SPAdes) (version 2) | ecosystem: Environmental > Aquatic > Marine > Oceanic ...
CGTAAGGCTTTGCTTGAGGGGAACTATGCTGAGATGGAAAAAAATTTCCGCCTTCTTGAAAAAGATCCGGAAGCTCTCATTCAATTAAAAATTCAACACCTCGAACAACTGCGTTTTTTTGAAAGTAAAGAAGAAGTATTCAGGAGGTATGACGAAGCTATATCCGACCAACCCAATCAACTGGAATTAGATCTCTCCTTTTTCAGAATGCTCCTCTGGCAAAAGGATTGGTCTGGACTCGAGGAACTCTCAACCAAGATGAAAAAGAAATTTCCAGATCATCCTGAAGTGCTTGAGGGGCTTTCCAGAATGATGGAGCAGAAACAGAACTGGAAGGAATGTGTTGAGTTCGAAAGAAGGTTACTGGAGGAATTCCCAAAAAAATTTGGAGAAAGTTTTTTCTTGGACAAACACACCGACCATCTAAAAAAAGCTTTTCAGCATGATCCAGAGGATTTTCAGGATTGGGACTTTAATTACCTGAAACCTTTTCTTCCCGAAATCCAAATTTATACTTTGCAAACCATTGGAAAGATCGAATTACAGCGTTCCAGAGAAGAATATGAAAAAGCCTCGGTACTCTGCACGAAACTTTTTTTGGAAAATGGAGAAACGGAAATCCTCCATCTTTGGGAGGAACTTTTTCTGGAAAGCAATAAAAGTTCTATTGTCCTGGACAGTCTCAAGCAGACCCAGAGTTCGAAAAAAATTAATCCCTATATTTCTTTGATGCTTGCAAAAGCACATTACCTACGGATGGAATACGAAAAAGCTGCAGTCGTCTTATCTCGTCTCAAATGGCCTGATGGGAACACACCCGAGTTGCAGCATGCGCTGAATATACTGCTTGCCCGGCATGAAAAACGAGAACAGGAAATGCCCTACCTCCTCAGCGAATGGTTGCCGGAAAAACGTTTGCTTGAAATTCCTCTTGAAAACATGAAATTTTTTGAATCCTCCCCTCTGCTGGAAATGAATCCGAACACATGACCACCAGCCTGATTCCTTCAATTGGCTAAGTGACTCTCGACATCATTTCCTAAACAATGCAACTCCATCAAACTAAGTCTCTGGTCCTCAAAACAACAAGCTATCGGGATAAAGACCTGGTGGTTCATTTTCTGACAAAAGAGTTCGGGAAGAAAACTGGAATTTTTTACGGCGCTCGCAGTCAACGGTCAGCTTACCGGAGTATGTCAGAACCTTTCAGCCTTCTAGGGATCGAATTTAGCGAAAAAGAGAATGCTGATATGATTACAATTCGAAGCGCTGATCTCCTGGAAAGTCATGTTGATCTCCGAAAAAATTATCACCACTTTTTACTTGCCAGCTATTTTACGGAATTGGTTCATATTTCCCTGATTCCTGATCCTGAAAGCGAGGCTTATTTTGAGCTTCTTGAAAATGCCTTGAATCATCTTCCCTCAAAAAAGGATATCACTGCACACAAGATTGAATTTGAACTGAAACTTCTTCATCTTCTCGGTGTTTACCCCCAGCTGGAACACTGTGTGATTTGTTCAAAACCCGTTTTTCAGGAAGTGCCGGTAAAAACCCAATTGAATCCAAAAAAAAACCGCCTATACCAGATTGACATTTCTCATGGAGGAGTTCGTTGTGAAACATGTTTTACTTCGAATTCGCAATCGATTCTCATAAACCCCGGAAGCCTCATGTTTCTCAATCGCTGGAGTCAAACGCTGAGAAATTTCAACTCCCTAGAAATCAGGCCAACTCGACAAAATCTGGCAGAAATCAACCCCCTTATCCAAGAATCATTCAAACTTCATCTGCCTCGACAGCCAAAGGCAAGCAGCCTGCTGGAAAAAGCTCTTGATGGGGTGGGTTAAAACTCAAGCACTCTTTAACATCGAATAGAATAATGATAGGCTTCTGTTTGTGAATCCAGAGGGAGAAGAATCATGCTGCAATGGCCAGAGACTCAAAATTGGGAAGATCTTGAAACTGCGGAAAATCGGATCCAGGCCAAAGATCTCAGCAGCGAATTCGAAATTTCTCAGATCCTCGCACGCCTTCTTGTTTCAAGAAACCTGACCAGTAAAAAACTGGTCCTGAATTTTCTCGAACCCCATTCCAAAATTTGCCACGACCCATTTTTGATGCGGGACATGGATCTCGCGGTCAAACGATTGATCAATGCTCTGTGTCTTGGTGAAAAGGTTGTCATTTACGGGGATTATGATGTTGATGGAACCGCCGGAACAGTGATGCTCTACCGCTTCATGCAAAGGTTGGGAATGAGGGTCAGCTATTTCATCCCAAAGCGGCTTAAAGACGGCTACGGGTTAACAGAACAAACATTAATTGAACTCCAAAAACGCGATCCACGTCTTATCATTACCGTTGACAACGGAGCCCGGGCAGTTGAGGAAGCGGCTTTCTTAAAGAGGATGGGAATCGACTTGCTGATCACCGACCATCACACCCCAGGTGAACAATTACCGGATGCTATGGCGATGATCAACCCGATGCGTCCTGACTGCTTGTATCCATTTAAAGGGTTATCAGGAACCGGGGTGGCCTACAAACTGTTGGAAGCCTTGGATTATCAACTCAGTCTAGACGGTTTCTGGGAAAGGACTGGTAAAGTCCGTGCAGATCTTCATGAGGAATTGGATTTGGTTGCATTCGCTACCATTTCCGACAGCATGCCGATGACCGATGAAAACCGTTTTCTTGTGCAGAAGGGACTTGAGCATTTGAATCCCTGCAGGCGTCCCGGATTTCAGGCATTGCTTAGAGTTTGCGGAGTGCGAGGCCGGGTCACTCCAACAGAAATCAGCTTCAAGCTGGCACCCAAGATAAATGCTGCAGGAAGGGTTGATGATCCAAACCTTGGAGTAAAGCTTCTTTTATCCCAGTCATTGACCGAGGCAAGACCATACGCAGATAAAATGTTTTCCCTGAACCAGCAAAGACAGAAAATTGAGGCACGTGTTTTCAGCGATGCTTTTGCCCAGGCTCGCCAACAAATCAATCAAAAAGCACTGATACTTGTTGATCAGCAATGGCACCCTGGGGTGATGGGCAACATTGCCTCAAGGATTTCTAGACATTTCGGAAAAACCACTTTGGCCCTAACCTTCAATGCAGGTAATTCAACAGAACGATTTCAGGAATCCATAGCAGTGGGGTCTGCAAGAAGTGTGGGTGACCTTGACCTGTGCAGCCTTCTTCAGGAATGCAGGCAGATGCTGAACCGTTTCGGAGGACATCCTGCTGCTGTCGGCTTGAGTCTTTCAGAAAAAAACTTGGATCGTTTCTGCCAAAGGTTTCAACAACTACTGAGCCACCAATCACAACAAGCTTCTCCACAAGAAAAATCCAGTGCGGTTGGGCTTGTCATCGATGCCTGGCTCAACCAGGATGAATTTAAACCTCAACTTGGGAAGGAACTACTGAGATTGTCACCTTTTGGTCGTGGAAATCCGGAACCTGTTCTTGGCGTCCGAAATGTTATGCCACACACTGCAGAGGTATTTGGGAAAAAGCATCTGAAATTTCAGTTCGGCCCAAAACATAACAGTACCGAAGTGATTGCCTGGAATGGAGAAAAATGGTTTGAATGGATGGGGAACAAGGCAGATCTTGCTATCAGTCCCACGGTTTATGGAAGAAATATAAGGGAGCAGAAAATTCAATATCAGGCGGTTGGCATCAAACCCACGAAGTAAAACCGAGATTGAATGACATATCTTTAATAAACTACCCTATCTGTTAAGTTCATTTTTACGCTATCACTAGATAATCCCTTGTCCTCAAAATGCTGATCCTTGGAACCTGGTTCAGTCTTTTACTTTACAGCGTCAGTTGGGTTTCAGGACTCACTCTCGATTCTTCGAGCCGCTATGCCTGGTTGGATCTCCAGGTTTTAAGACTTGCCTGGTTGCTTCATACCCTGGTTCTTCTGATTACCCTATATACAGTTTCTCAATGGCCTGCAACCTTCGTAGGAGATTTTCTGAATGGAGTGGCGTGGGTCTGTCTTGTTGTTTCCCAGGCTTTCCCTGGTCGCTGGAAGACCATGAACCACTCATCAATGCTTCGGGTTTTCAGTATTTTGCTCTTGGGTCTTTCAACCTCGATCAGTCAGGTTCATTTTCCCGGACTGGCAGTGATTCATGAACAGAACTGGCTTCATCAGACTCTCCTTGCCAGCCATGTCATTAGTTTTATTGCCGGTTACGTACTGTTCGGAGCTGCTTGCGTAGCAGCAATCCTTTTTCTTTACCAGGAGCATCAAATCAAAGCCAAACTCGTAGGCATCGTAAAAAACCGTTTTCCCGCGTTGGCTACTCTGGACAAGATCAATCTGAGAGCAACCCAATGGGGTTTTGTTGGACTAACGTTGGGCATGATCTTGGGAATGATGCTTTCCGAAGGACAACGGACAGGTTGGTCTGCTATTCGGCTAGGACTTTCGATGGGAGTCTGGTGTACTTATGCAGTTCTGATTTTACTTCGTGAACTGAGCCCAGCACCCAACCGTTGGTATGCACTTTGGCCGATCCTAGGCTTTCTTATGATGCTGATGGCACTGGTTCTTGAATGGCGGCAGTTGATGCTTGAAGATCTGCCCATTCAGCTTTAGACGTACATCCAAAAGCAATTCATCATACTCAAGTATGTTCCATTTTTCTGAAGCTGAAAACACGCAGGATCGGATTCCGGAAGTTCACCAGACCATCCTTGAACGTTTAGGAGATTCACTGCCGTTTGTTCCTCAAATTGCAGGGCACCTGCTTGAGGAGAAAAAAGAACAGCTTCGTTCCAGGATGACCGTTCGATGTGCTGAACTCTTCAAACCTGCAGACGATAGAATTTTTGACCTTGCTGGAATCCTTGAGTTCCTCCATGCGTCTTCTCTTCTCCACCGACAGGTCCGCAAACCTGGCGAAGCCCGAAGACAATTAAAACCAATTCAGGGAATTTGGGGAAACGAGGCAAGCGTGCTTCTTGGAGACTACCTGCTTTCAATTTCATTTGAAATACTGACCGGAGCAGGAAATCTCGAAATATTGGAAACCATTTCAACTACTACCCAGAACATTGCTTTAGGGCAGATGCAGGAAGTTTCACAACCCTTTGCGGATTCTTCCCCTGAAACATGGGAAAAAATAACTCAATTGAAGCATGCCAGCCTTTTTCGAGCAGGAGCAGTTTGTGCCTCGATATGGGGTGAGGCAAGTCCTCATACTTCTGAAACACTTGGGAAATTCGGATTCGAATTAGGAATGGCTTCCTTGCTACAAAAGGACCTTGAAACGGTTTGTGATCATGATCTAATGATTCAGGCCATTGAGAAAGAAAAAGTGCTTTACCCAATGTGCCTCTGGCTCGAGAAAGGGCTGGAACCAGGAGATTCGAAAAGAGTGAGAGAAATACTTTCTAATTTTCATCCGACACCTGAATTTTTAGAAAAAGATTGGAAAGAACTTCTTTCTTGGTGCTGGATCCCAGTTCAGCAAAAAATCGAAGCGCATCTTGAACTTGCTCGGTTTCATCTTGACCAATTGGATGATCTTGAATGCAGCAATCTTAGGAAACTCACGGAATTTGAGACACAACCTGTACCCGAAACAGTATCTTGACAGAGTCACTCAAGATTGAAATTGAAGGACCCATCGCACAGGTTATTCTCAATCGACCTGAAAAAGCCAATGCTCTGGACGGAGAACTTTGGCAAGCACTTGGGAAATGTTTCAGGGATCTTGACCAAAATAAATCCGTCAGGGTTTGCATCCTCTCGGCTGAAGGAAAACATTTCACGGCTGGCATTGACCTGAATCTTCTCCAGGAAATTGGAATACAATCTGAGGAATATGACTGTGAGGGGCGGAAACGTGATTTTCTCAGACGAAAAATTCTCGAACTCCAATCGTCCTTTTCCGAATTTGAACGTTGCCGAAAACCTGTGATTGCAGCGGTTCACGGTTCATGTATCGGAGGCGGGGTAGACTTGATCACCGCAAGCGATTTACGTTACGCTACCGAAGATGCCCGTTTCCAGATCAAGGAGATTGACCTGGGTCTGGTGGCGGATGTCGGCACACTGCAACGACTGCCAACTCTAATACCACAGGGTATCGTAAGGGAGTTGGCTTTCACGGGACGCAGTTTCAATGGTAAAGAAGCGCTTTCGATGGGACTATTAAACAACTGTTATGAAAACAAGGAAAGCTTGATGCAGGGTGTTCTTGAAGTGGCCAGGAGCATTGCTGCAAAATCACCCCTGGCCATCAGCGGAATCAAGGAAACCCTGCTTTATTCCAGAGACCATACTGTTCAGGAATCCTTGAATCAGGTGGCAACGTGGAATTCTGCAATGCTGCTTTCAGAGGATCTTGAAGAAGCCATGATGGCACATCTCCAGAACCGTACCGCAAAGTTTTTCGACTGATCCCTCCCTTTTTTAACTTCCAATGCAGATGATTCCTGCCCTGGACCCCTCAGGGCGAACTGACAATCTTTATCTTCAATTCCTTCAAGATCTTGAAGATCAGGGATTCAAAGGAGATTTAAGACAAGACTACGGGACCCGGCTGGTCACCGCCACCGATAACAGTATTTATCAGGTGATGCCTCAGGCTGTGGTTTTTCCAAAAGATACAGAAGATTTAAAACTGGTTCTCGAGCTTTCTGCTGAAGAACAATACCAGAAAATCAGTTTGACCCCACGCGGCGGAGGAACGGGCACCAACGGACAATCCTTATCAGAGGGAATCATCGTAGATTGTTCCCGCCACATGAATCAAATCCTGGAACTCAATCTGGATGAAGCTTGGGTTAGGATTCAACCGGGAGTGGTGCTGGATCAGTTGAATGATTATCTAAAGCCCCATGGGGTTTTCTTTGCTCCCAATGTTTCCCCAAGCAGCAGGGCGACTCTGGGAGGTATGATCAATACTGACGCTTGCGGCAAAGGGTCGCGAGTTTATGGAAGAACCAGCAACCATATTTTGGAGTTGAACTGTGTTCTATCCAATGGAGAAACCCTCCAATCCTTTCCCATAAAAAATGAGTCACTTGAGGAACACAAACAGAGTCAGGGCATCCAAGGAGAGATTTTTCGAACTGTCGATGAGGTTGTACGATCCAAGAAAGAACTCATTCGAGAAACCTTCCCGCGCTTGAGCCGTTTCATGACCGGCTACAATCTGGCCGGAGTTCTGGACGAAAACGATTCCATCTTTAACCTCAATCCTCTTCTTTCAGGTTCCGAGGGAACCCTTGCATTTGTCAGCGAAGCCCGTTTGAAACTGACTCCGATTCCGAAAGCACGTTTGCTGCTGGTCGTTCATTACGGAAGTTTCAAGGATGCCCTGCGTGACGCATCGAGGTTGGTCGGATCAAACCCCACCGCGATCGAAACCCTCGATGAAAAAATCCTGACCCTCGCTAAAACGGATGAAATCTATCCCAGGGTAAAAAAATGGATTGAAGACCCAGACGGAAAACCGACCAAAACCATCAATCTCGTTGAATTCTCTGGTGAAAAACTTGGTGAACTGGAAGAAAAAATAAACCCTATTTGCGAGGAAATTCTGAAAAAACGTGACCTTCCCGGAGAAGCACTTGGCTACTTCATTACCGGGAAAGCACGTGAAATCTCTGAACTTTGGAATCTTCGCAAAAAAGGGGTGGGCCTTCTTGGCAACATGCCTGGAGAACGAAAACCTATTGCCTTTGTCGAAGATACCGCAGTTCCACCAGAACATCTTGCCGATTATATCCTTGAATTCCGAGCCCTTTTGGATCGGCATGGAATTGAATACGGCATGTACGGTCATGTTGATGTCGGATGTCTTCATGTTCGTCCGGCATTAGACCTTAAGGACCCCATCGATGAAGCTCGGGTCAAGGAAATTTCAGATGCGGTCCGGGATCTGGTCATCAAATACAAAGGGGTGATGTGGGCAGAACATGGACGGGGATTTCGTAGTGAGTACACAGAGGATTTCTTCGGAAAAGAACTCTACCGCGAACTCCGCCGCATCAAGGAAGCCTTTGATCCGCAAAATCGCTTGAATCCAGGAAAAATCGTCACACCGCTTTCACTTCCGGAGAAGGTGGTCAAAGTAGACGGACCCATGCGTGGACACCATGACCGCCAGGTTGATCCGAAGCTCAGAGAAGCATTCCGCCCTGCAATGGAATGTAACGGTAATGGGGCGTGTTTCGATTATGCACCCGATCATGTGATGTGCCCGTCATCCAGAATCACCCGTGACCGGATTCATTCTCCAAAAGGAAGGGCTGGACTGCTGAGGGAATGGCTTCGTTTGATTTCAATAAAAGCTCCTGAAAAAGCATCCCAATGGGCAATTCCATTTTTGGAAAAATTTCAGGATCCTGGAACACTTGCCACAACGGGATCAAGTCCTTTAGGTCGCTTTCTCAGAAGTTTCAAACAAAGATCAGAGAATGACTTTTCCCATGAAGTCTATGACGCCATGAACGGATGCCTGGCCTGTAAAGCCTGTGCCACTCAATGTCCGATCCACGTTGATGTTCCTTCATTCCGTTCAAAATTCCTTCAGCTATATCACACCAGATATCCAAGACCGATCAAGGATTACCTGGTAGGAAGTACCGAAAAAACAGGTCAAATACTGTCGAGGTTTCCAGGTGTCTCAAATGCCATACTGAATTCGAAAATATCACAAAAGTGGATTCGACGTTTCGGGATGAGAGACGTACCCGAATTCAGTTCCCAATCCCTCAAAAAACTTCAAAAGCTGGAAAAAATTCCAACTTGGAATGAAAAAGCTGATGGATTCAATGCTAAAAAATCGGAACAGAAGCGAGTGATTCTGATTCAGGATGCTTTCACCAGTTTCTATGAATCAGGATTGATCATCGAATTTTACCATCTGCTGAAAAAGCTTGGACTACATGTTTTTCTGGCACCTTTTCATGAAAACGGGAAACCCCTTCATGTAAAGGGATTTCTCAATCAATTCCGAAAGGTTGCAGAGAAACAGGCCTCATGGCTAGAGGAAATGGCATCATCAGGGATTCCCTTGGTTGGCATCGAACCGAGTGTCGTGCTTACGTATCGGGATGAGTATCCTGAAATCCTGATGAATGACGATTTGAATTTTAATGTGATGTTGCCTCAGGAATTTCTGCTCGAACAACTTCATCTCCTCCAATCCCACCGTCCCAGAGAATCTGAAACATTTTCTTTGCTCGGACATTGTATGGAAAAAACCGGGGCTTCCGCATCTCAGACCCAATGGCTGGAAATCTTCCAGGCATTGGGACAGGAATTAAATCTGATTGAAGTAGGTTGTTGCGGAATGGCAGGAACCTACGGGCATGAAACAGAACACTTTGAAGAATCAAAAGGGATCTATAAGATGAGTTGGCAGAAACATTGCCGGGGAGATTCAAATTTAGGAAATCAACTATTAGTCAGCGGATTTTCATGCAGATCCCAAATTGAACGATTTGAAAATTTCCGTCCCCTTCATCCAATACAAGCTTTAAATCAAATGATCTAATGTTTAGATCTCATTTTTATTACTCCCCCCAAAAAACTGGCCTTTGATTTTTTGCTTAGAACCCTAAAGGGTCCTGTTCATCGAAGAATAATTTTGTTTCCGCAGTAATGAATGCTTTCCCACGAATTTTTGGAATGATTCTATTCTTGTTCCGCGGATCCTCTTCATAAGAAGCCTGGAAAGTTGTTCCGGTAATGCTCTCCTGGGTCCAAGTTTGACCGGGCTTAAGTTTTCCTTCTTCTACTAGACAAGCCAATTTCGCACTGGTTCCGGTTCCACATGGTGAACGGTCATAAACCCCACCTGGACAAAGTACGAAATTTCTTGAATCAGCATGAATTGATGAGGGTGGACTAAAGAGTTCAATATGATCAACCTTTGGATACCCTGCGTCATGTAATGCGTTCCTGACCTCGATGGTAAAATCCGTTAGTTCTTTTTGATTGGAAAGAAGAAGTTCAAATCCATGGTCTTCACATAGGAAAAACCAGTTACCACCCCACGCGATATCTCCACGAATTGTTTTTCCTCCAGAAATTTCTAGGGAGAGGTTTTTTATTTCACGAAAACTTGGGACATTCCAAACGGTTACAGAATGATCTGTGTGAAGTTCCGCTTCGACGATCCCGGCAGGGGTTTCCACCATATGCCTTCCGGGTTGAATCCGCCCAAGGTGAGCAAGTGTGATCATGAGACCAATGGTACCGTGCCCACACATTCCCAACACTCCGACATTATTGAAAAAAATCACACCACATAAACACTCTTTGGATTGCGGTTCCATGAGCAGTGCACCCACCAAAATCTCAGAGCCCCTGGGTTCATTGATCACTGCTGAACGAAAGTGGTCAAACTCGGTGACAAAACGATCACATTTTTCAGAGATCGATCCCTCTCCAAGTTCGGGCCCTCCGACAACCACTACCCTTGTCGGTTCGCCTTCAGTGTGAGAATCAATCACTTGAACAGTTTTCATAGTATTGATGAATTTTCTTCATTGAATTGAAAACTTAGGAAAACCACCGATGCATTTATCCGGATCCTTCATTTTGCTATCAAATCGCTTCCACTGTTTTCTGCCTGCTGGTCATCATTGAGAAGATGACAGAAACCAGAGAAAAACCGATCAGAACCTGAATCCCATGATTAAAGCTTTCGTATCCTCCTGCCAACACCACCAAACTTCCGCTTAGAACACCAAAACCCATCTGAACTGCGCCAAGCATTCCTGAAGCACTTCCTGCCAGATGTCCAGCCGCATAAACTGCTCCCATCGACCCATTTCCAATTACCAATCCTGCAGAAATTCCATAGATCATTGACGGCAACGCAATCCAGAGAGGATGCATCCATCCAAGGAAATCAACTCCCAACAGAGCAAACATGGACACCAAACTGATTAAACTTCCACTCAGAGTCATCATTTCAATGCCCAATTTCTTAACCCAGAATCGAGTCATGAAATTCCCGATCATGTACCCAAAAGGAGATAGGGCAAACCAAAATCCGAATTCCATTGAGGTAAACCCACGTCGGGCAAATTCATATGGAAGGAATCCAATCATACTGAAAAAAATTCCGGAATTGCAGGCACTTGCCATCATAAAGGCATTGAAATTCCGGTTCACGAGCAATTTCATGTAATTTCTAAAAAGTCCGAGAGGATTCAATTTTTCCAATTTGTACAGATTGGTTTCATGCAAATAGGAATAATTCAGAATCCCTGCAATGCCGCCCGCAATTCCGATTAAAAACATGGTTCCCTGCCAGCCGATCATCTCACCCAACAAACCCCCTGAAATGAAACTGAAAATCGGGACCACGACCATGATTCCACTGATTAAAGCAAAAGCTCCTGCCGCTTCCAGCCTTTCGTAGGAATCGTTGATGATGGCGCGGATGATGGAGATGATGGAGCCTCCACCCAATCCCTGAATCACTCTTGCGGCAATCAGGGTTTCGATACTTGGAGCATAGGCTCCCAAAAACCCGCCCAGGCCATAAAGGGTCAATCCACTCAGCAACGGAATTTTTCTTCCGAAACGATCCGACAAGGGCCCGTAAAATAACTGAACCAATGCAATCGCACCAAAATAAGCAGAAAGTACCCATTGACCGGTAGCCTCATCCACCCCGAAATCATTGGTCACCAAACCGAGTGCGGGAGATATGATGGTGATCCCCAATGTTCCGCAACCCATGTTCAATGCCAAAAGCCAAAGGGGTGCTTTTGGGGCAAGAGATCGTTCTCCGGAAGATTTATTCAACTTGAATCAAAAAATTTAATGGCAGAAGGAAGATTCCTGGAATTGATGAGTCTCAATGAAAAAGACTCATTTCAGGTAGGAGGATCACTTCAAGACGTTTATGACCGTTCACTATGAAGGAGCATTAACTAAGATACAAGCAGATCAGATATTGAGTAACTTCCTGGGAAAGGCTAAGGTGACTGAGAAAATTTTCTCTTTTGAATACATTGATTTGATTTAAAGAATCACAGCTATAACAGTTCCATTTTTTCCAAAAAATCTAATTTTTCAAAACATGAATTAAAGATGACTATGCCAACAAACGCTCAAAACACTAAACCCGTCAGAATTGGTTTCATTGGGGCCGGTGGCATCTGCCGCCAACGACATCTGCCCGGACTGAATGCATTGGACAATATTGAATTGGTTGCAGTATGTAACCGGAGTCAAGCAAGCGGGCAAAAAATTGCTGATGAATTTGGGTTTTCGGAAGTGATGACCGATTGGAAACAGTTATTGGATCGTGATGATATTGACGCGGTTTTTATCGGCAGTTATCCCAACACCCATGCAGAAATTTCATGTAAGGCATTGGATTCCGGAAAACATGTATTCTGCCAGGCAAGAATGGCTGCAATTCTCCCTGATGCGGAAAGGATGCTTCAATCCGCAAAAGATCATCCTGAACTGGTCAACATGCTCTGCCCTCCGCCTCACCGCATGCCTTGGGAAGCTTACCTGCTAGAGTCCCTGGCTTCAGAGAAGTATGGGAACCTGCTTCATGTAAGAGTTGTTTGCTCCAATGGTTCCGGATACGGTCCCTTGATTTTCCGGGATCTGGTAGAGTTTTCCGGACAGCAAATCATGTTCGTGGGAATCTGGGCAGAAACCATCAACACTTTTGTGGGAGAGTACCAACAATTAAGCGCAGATTTTTCCACCCCGATCAAGACTAAGGAGGGGGAAGATGGCAACGTTGTTGAAATGGAAATTCCTCAAGTGGTGACCATTAGCGGGATTTTAAACTCCGGAATCAGCATCAGCGAATATCATTCAGGAATCGCCAAACATGAAAACCTCAACCAAATTGAATGGATCACCGACCGGGGCACCCTTCGATTGAATGCCATGACTTCCCTGGAATGGTCCGAATCTGGAAATGATTTTGAACCTGTTCAAGTTCCGGAAAATCAAACAAGGGATTGGATGGTGGAGGCCGATTTCATCCAAGCCGTCCGCCTGGCTTCAGAAGGCGCTTCCGAATCAGAAAGACCGGTCAGTCCGGATTTTGCGGAAGGTTTGAAATACATGAAAAAAATGGCAGCCCTTCACCTTTCTGCCAAAGAAAAAAGGGTGGTCAAACTTTCTGAAATTTAAAATCTTCTGATAAATTTCGATGACTGATTCAAAAAGCGAAATGAATCAATCCGTTGAACTTCCAAACTGCCAAGCAGGTCGTGGCTTGTGTGAGCATTGCGGCATGTCATCGCAAACAGTATGGGTCCATGGACACGAACAATGCACTCAATGCGGAATCAATCGTATGCCCTGTTGTGAGGGAGAAACCTTAAATCCCATTTCTGATTGTGGATGATTCCATCCGGAGGGCAAAACTCAAAAGGCTGGACCAGATCCGGGAACAAAAAAAAGTGCATCTGAAAGACTTCATTCAAAAACGAATGAAACAGGATCCCGAGAATATAAAAATTTCCAGATCCCATCCTGTCGGTCTTCCTTTAAAATCAGGAACCTGGCTTCATAGTCGACGGAATCCATTCCATTTCCTGAAAACAAACGATCAGAAAGTAAGTTGAATTCAAAATAATTTACTAGAATCAACTTGCATCCAAGTTCATCTCATTATCGCCCCCGGAGTCTTGGATCCAGGGCATCTCTGAGACCATCTCCGATATAATTTACACTCAAGACCGTTAGGGCAATAAAGACTCCAGGCCATATCACCCGTGAAGGAGTGATCTGGATGAAAGTTGCACCATCATAAAGCAAGCGTCCCCAGGTTGGAAAATCTGGAGGGAAACCAAGTCCCAGGAATGACAAGGCAGATTCTGTGATGATGGCATTGGCGACCCCCAGGGTTGCTGAAACCATGATCGGACTGAGGATGTTCGGCAGGATGTGACGGAAGATAATCTTCCTTTTTCGAGTGCCGATGCTATGGGCGGCTGTTACAAATTCTCTTTCTTTGATCCCCAAGACATCTCCTCTGACAATTCTCGCCGTATGCATCCAACTGGTTATACCAATCACAAAAACAATCAGGAAAAAAATCCCCATTTCGGGTCCATAAAGCGTCCTCAGGGTATCCCTGAACAGCATGATGATAACCAGAAGTACAGGAAGAATGGGCAAAGCGAGAAACAGATCCGTCAAACGCATTAAGGGACCATCCAGGGATTTGATGAAACCCGCTAAAACCCCAATCAGGGATCCAATCAACAATGAGATCAACATTGCCAGAAAACCCACTGCCAATGAAACTCTTCCACCGGCAAGCATTTGGGCCAAGGTGTCGTGTCCAATGTTGTCAGTTCCTAAAGGATGGGACAAAGAAGGTCCCAGATTTCTTTCTCTGAAATTGATGGCATTTGGATCGACGTCATAAATAAACGGACCAATGAAAACACAAAAAGTGATCAGCATGAAAACGAACATGCCTACCAAAGCACCTTTGTGCTTACGAAACTGTCTCCATACATCCACCCAGAGAGAACGGTGCTCTGTCTGAATTTCAAAGGAATCCAAAGTTGCCGTGTTCTCAGTCATATCGGATTCTCGGATCTAGAATTCCGTAAACCACATCAGCCACCAGGTTAAAGGCCACGATCAATACCGCGAAAATAAACGTCAGTGTCTGGACCAGTGGAATGTCTGCACCTTCTATCGCAATCACCAAAAGCTGCCCCAATCCATTGACCCGGAAGATCTGTTCGGTGATGATTGCTCCACTAAAAATGGTCGGGATCCCCAAAGCAATCAGGGTCACAACTGGAATCAGACTGTTCCTCAGCACATGAATCAGTAAAACAACGTTCTCAGACCTTCCCTTGGCCCGTGCTGTTCGTACATAATCAAGATTGAGATTATCCAGAATGGAAGCGCGCATGAATCGGCTCAATTGTGAGGCATTGTAAAGAGCCAGCACGGTTACGGGCATGATCATCTGCTTCACCTGTTTCACAAAATGATTCCAACTATCGACGACCAGTGTTGTGTCATAGATCATCGGAAACCACTCTAACTGGACACTGAAGATGATGATCGCCACCATCCCGGTGAAAAAGGTTGGAACCGAAAAACCAACCATTGCCACAAAAGTCCCAATCTGGTCAAACATCGAGTATTGCTTATAGGCTGAAATAATGCCGATTGGGATCGCAATTAAAATTCCAAAAAGATAGGACAATCCCACTACCCACAAAGTCTGCGGAGTCCTCTCTATGATTAAATCGACTACCGGACTTCGAGTGGCCCACGAAATCACTCGGGTCCGATCTTCTGCATCTCCAATTTTAATTCCAAATACTTTATCGAGGGCATTGAGCGGCTCATTTACAAAAAACTGATGAAGCCACATGCCAAAACGAATATGCATGGGTTGATCAAGCCCAAGAGATTGCCTTATTTTTTCCCTCACTTCAGGAGGGACGGTCATCGGCAGGTTGCCTGTTGGATCGTTGGGAGCGAAATCAAGAATGGCAAAAATGATAAAACTGATTGCCAGGAGGGTAGGGATGGCAATCAGAATTCTACGGATGATGAAGTGAATCAATGATTAAAACCTGTGTTCAGAATTTTGATCAAAAAACAGGCTGAAAAAGGCGAGAAGCGGCGGCCTGCTGGAAGCAAACCGCCTTCTTGAAAAATTCAGAATCGCTTAGTTGCGTTTCCAGTCAGCAATATTCCAAAGTTCGGAGTCCCATGAATTCATCCTAACTCCTGAAATTGAAGAAGAATGGGCAGAGACATCCCCTCGGTGAATTAGAGGAATCATCGCGTAATCCTGCATCAGCATATCATTCATCTGTTTTGCCAATCGGATTCGATCCTCGAGATTTGCAGTCTTAGCCATTTCCGCGGATAACGCATCATATTCTGCACTGCACCAGCGCGGCATATTGTTTCCACCCCACTTATTCCTCTTCTGAGCCATCTCCTTACAGGTCCAGTTGGACATGTAGGTTTCCGGGTCAGTCCCACTGAAGGTGTTGGTGTACATTTCTATGTCTGCATAAAATTTCTGGTAGGTATCGGGGCTTCCGACATCGCCGCCAAAAAAGACCGATGCACTGATATTACGGAGTTCGGTTTCAACTCCAATTTGCCTCCACATCTCTTTGATAAATGCCTGGGTCCCCTGACGGACGGAATTGGTTGAGGTCTGGTAAAGAATGGAAATTCTTACACCATCCTTTTGCCTGACTCCATCCGAACCTTTCTTCCAACCTGCTTCATCCAAAATTCTGTTGGCTTCTGCAACATTGGGAGTTTTGCACTCATCATTGGCAGAGGAAGCATAGATGGCCGGAGCGGGTAAAACATTACAGCTGATTTTCCCAGCCTGACCATAACCTGCATCTACCAAAACCTGCCGGTCGATGGCAAGTGAGAGAGCCCTTCTTACTGCATAATCTGCAAGAAAAGGATGCGGATTCCGGTTGTTGTTCCCACCTATGAACTCTGACCGGTTCTCTCCCAAGGCAGGATCCGGATTGGTAAAATTGACCATAAGACGCTCTACAGCAGTTCCAAATGAAGAAACAATTTTACCTTTTCCTGCCTTTTCCATGTTTGCCAGAATTTCAGGCTCTACCTGGAGATTCCATGCATAATCCATTTCTCCCGTTTCCAAGACGGCTCTTGCAGCAGAAACCGCATCTCCACCTCCCTTAAAGACCAGTGTCTGGAAGGCAGGCTTACTGGAATCCCGGTAGTTCGGATTGGCTTCAAAAACAATCACGTCATTTGCTTTGAAGTCTTTGACAACAAAAGGTCCCGTTCCAATCGGATAAAAATTTTCCTTATTACACTCTTGAGCTCTTGCACCGGCACAATCTTTAAATTGTGCTTTTTGCAAAATAGGTGAGTTGTAGCCGACGAATGCCTGGTAGGGGAATGGTTTGGCAACCGAGAAATTTACCTGGATCGTGTAACGGTCCAAAGCTTTTACAGACTGGATATCGCTGTAGTAATTGGTTTGGGTACATCCTGTATCTGGATTGGTACAATACTCATAGGTGAAAATTGCATCTTCAGCAGTGAGTTCTGAACCATCAGAAAATTTAATTCCTTTTTTGATTTTCCATGTGATTGATGTCAGATCTTTCGAGACACCTCCATTATCTACAGTTGGAATTTCATCTACCAACCACGGGATCATATTCCCCTTCTCATCATATCTTGCAAGGGGTTCAAGAACGACAGAAGACGCTTCCAACTCTTTGGTTCCCCCAGATAAATTGGGGTTCATGGTTGAGGGCGCCTGCCAATAGAGCAGGTTAAGTTGACCCTGAGGTTTGGCATGGATTGATGCCGAAACTCCCAAAGTCAGAAGACCGGCAATTAACAAACTTAAATAGGATCTCATAAGTTCTCCTCTGATGAGATTGACTAAATTAAACATAAAAAATTTTGATGAATTCAAAATTCTTCTCCTAAATGGAAAAACTAATTTATCCGAACTGCTTTGAGTGATCAATGTTTTTCGATTGAAAAACCAATTACTTTTTTTCCAAATTTTTCATGTAACTTTGTGGCATGCTACCCAATGTCCTTCTTTTTTTTCACGCCACTCCGGAATTTTCTCAGCACATTGAGATTCTGCAATAGGACATCGCGTGCGAAAACGACAACCCGAGGGTGGATTCGCAGGACTGGGCACATCCCCCTGGAGAATGATTCTTTCCCGTTTTTGCTCCTTTTCAGGATCATGGACCGGCACTGCTGAAAGAAGTGCCTGAGTATAGGGATGAAGGGGATTTCCATAAAGAGACTTGCTGCTGGCCAGTTCAACCATTACCCCCAAATACATGACTGCCACACGATCGGCAATATGCCGGATCATGCTTAAATCGTGAGAAATAAACAGGTATGTCAAACCAAGTTGGTCCTGCAGGTCCTCAAGAAGATTCACCACTTGAGCCTGAATCGATACATCAAGTGCTGCAATCGGCTCATCACAGATGATGAAATCAGGATTTAATGCCAATGCTCTTGCAATTCCAATCCGTTGGCGTTGTCCTCCGGAAAATTCATGGGGGTAACGGTTGGTGTATTTTGGATTCAGACCTACTGATTTGAGGAGTTGTTCAATTTTTTCTCTTCTTTCCTTACCTTTATGAAACTGATGCTCGATGATCGGTTCCCCGATGATATCCCCTACCGTCATTCTCGGGTTGAGACTGTCCTGTGGATCCTGAAAGATCATCTGCATTTTCGGGCGTTGGAGCCTCAGCTTTTCAGGACTCAACTCGGTGATTTCAACTCCTCTGAAGACAACATTTCCGGAAGTCGCAGGATAAAGCTGTAAAATGACTCTTCCGGCAGTTGACTTCCCGCAACCGCTTTCCCCTACAAGCCCAAGAGTTTCTCTTTCCTTAATTTCAAAAGAAATCCCGTCAACGGCTTTGACCGTTCCAACTTGTCTGCGGAAAACTCCTTTGGTAATGGGAAAATGCTTTGAAAGATTTTCGACCTTGAGCAAGGTCTCCGAAGAGTTATTCATGTGGAAAAATTTTCTTTTTCGGTATTCCACCAACATGCAACTTGGTGTTCAGGATCCATCATCTCAAGCCTCGGGTTTTCGTTTTGGCACTTTTCTGATACATGTATGCAACGCGGGGCAAAGGGGCAGGAATCGGGGATACTATGGAGATCCGGAGGTTGTCCCTTGATGCTCTCCAACCTTTCTGTTCGCTCACCTTCCAATTTCGGAAGCGTACTTAAAAGCCCCTGGGTGTAAGGATGTTTAGGGGTCGAATATAGTTTTTTTACAGGAGCCTGTTCCACGATAAAACCCCCATACATAACGGCAACTCGGTCCGCAATCCCTGCCACGACCCCAAGGTCATGGGTGATCCAAATGATGGCCATTCCGAGTTCTTTACGCAGTCTTTTGACGATATCCAATATCTGAGCCTGAATCGTCACATCCAGGGCGGTGGTTGGCTCATCGGCGATGAGGACCTTAGGATCACAAGCCAGTGCGATGGCGATCATGACACGCTGCCTCATTCCTCCTGAAAATTGATGAGGGAAATCTTTGAGCCGACTTTGTGCCATCGGTATTCCAACCAGGTCCAAGAGTTCTATTGCTTTTTTTCTAGCCTCTTCCCGACTCAATCCAAGATGTTCCCGCATCGGTTCCATCAACTGATAGCCAACAGTCAATACTGGATTCAGAGATGTCATGGGGTCCTGGAAGATAAAGCCGATTTTTCCGCCTCGAATTTTTCTCAGTTGATTAAGATCCATTTGAATCAAATCCTGATTTTCGAACAAAGCACGACCTTCAACGATCTCCGCAGGTGGCATCGGCAGGAGTTTCAAAAGCGACATCATCGTCACGCTTTTTCCCGAACCACTTTCACCAACCACCCCAAGCAGTTCTCCCTCCTTCAAATCAAAACTGATCCCATTAACGGCAAAGACTTTCCCGTCTTGAGTATTGAAACGGGTGATAATGTTTTCTACCTGAAGCACATTGGCGTTGCTTTGCATGCGACAGAAATGGTTTTTAAGATTTGGAAATTATGTTCCTTGAGTATTTTACCAGTATTTTATCCCTCATAATTGATTTACTCTTGAATAACCTAATGCTAAAAATTTTAAAATCACACACAAATCACTCAAAATCATAATGCAAGAAAACGAATTACACAAAAATCTGATCACAGAAAACCTTCGATGGCGCTGTATCGGTCCTTCTCGCGGAGGTCGGGTCGTGGCAGTTGCGGGAGATCCCGTTAACCAACAGGTATTTTACTTTGGTGCCGCAGCAGGCGGAATCTGGAAGACGGAGGATGCAGGCGTCTATTGGGAAAATGTTTCAGATGGATTTCTGAACAGCTCAGCCGTGGGGGCACTGACGGTTGCCCATTCTGATCCAAACGTGATCTATGCGGGAATGGGTGAATCCACGATCCGCATTGATGTTTCCTATGGGGACGGGGTTTACCGCTCAACCGATGCGGGAACAAGTTGGAATCATCTTGGACTTCCCGAAACCCGTCAAATCAGTGAGATCCGCGTTCATCCTCAAAACCCGGACCTGGTTTATGTCGCCGCATTCGGCCATGCCTTTGGTCCCAACAAAGAGCGGGGAATCTTCCGTTCCAAAGACGGTGGCAAAAACTGGGAACATATCCTTTTCCGAAGTGACAAGGCAGGTGCGATCGATCTCAGCATGGATCCCAACAATCCCAGAATCCTGATCGCATCCTTTTGGGAAGCCCATCGGAATTTCTGGAGTCTCCAGAGCGGTGGTCCGGGAAGCAGCATCTACCGAAGCATGGATGGTGGAGACAGTTGGGAAGAAATCACCAACAACAGAGGGCTTCCAAAAGGGACTCTCGGGAAAATCGGTGTCAGTCTTTCACCAGCCCAAAGCGGGAGGGTATGGGCGATCATTGAAGCGGAAGACGCCGGGCTTTACCGTTCTGACGATTATGGGGAAAGCTGGATCAGAACGAGCAAAAACCGGGATCTGATCCACCGACCCTGGTATTACTGCCATGTCTTTGCTGATCCAAAACATGCGGATACAGTCTACCTGACCAACCTCCAAATGTGGAAATCCAGCGATGGGGGATCCAGTTTCCGGGAAATCACCACTCCCCATGGAGACAATCATGATCTTTGGATCGATCCTGAAAATCCTTTTCGAATGATCGAGGGCAATGACGGAGGTGCCTGTGTCAGTTTCAATGGAGGGAAAAGCTGGTCCAGCATTTACAACCAATGCACGGCTCAATTCTACCGCATGGATCTTGACACTCAATTTCCCTACCGGGTTTACGCGACCCAGCAAGATAACACCAGCATCAGTGTCCCCAGCGCCAGCGAACACGGCGCGATACCATTCGGAGAGTATACATTTCCCGGGACCGGCGAAAGCGGATTCATTGCGGTCAAACCCGATGATCCTGATATCGTCTACATCGGTGCTGTCGGTAGTTCTCCCGGAGGTCATGGAGCCCTCCAGCATTATAATCACCGAACACGCCAGTTGCGCCTCATCAACATCTGGCCGGAAGAGCATTACGGATGGGCGGACCGCGACCTCAAATATCGATTCTCTTGGACCTTCCCCATCTCATTCTCTCCCCATGATTCGAATACCGTCTACGCATGCGGAAACCATGTTTTTGCCAGTCGTGATGAGGGCATGAGCTGGGAGGCTCTGAGTCCGGACCTGACCCGGGCAGATGACAGCAAACTCGATGTTTCCGGAGGGCTTACGGTCGACAGCAGCGGCGCGGAAACTTATGGAACCATCAGCACCTTTGCAGAATCCTCTCATCAACCAGGAAAATTCTGGGCTGGAACAGACGACGGACTGGTACACCTTTCAACCGATGGAGGAAAACATTGGGAAAATGTGACTCCCAAGGATCTTCCGGAATGGGCTTACATCTACTGTATCGAGACTTCAACTCATGACCCGGATGTGCTCTATCTCTCCGCAACCCGCTACAAACTCGACGACTACCGGCCCTATCTCTATAAATCCGTGGATGGAGGAAGAAACTGGAAAAATATCTGCGGGAATTATCCTGAAAATGAAATCAGCCGGGTCATCAGGGAGGATCCTAAAAATCCTGGTTTACTATTTGTCGGATCGGAAACCGGGATTTTCTTCAGTCACAACGATGGAGCAAACTGGAACCGTTTGGGAGGAAACTTCCCCGTGGTTCCTGTTTATGATCTGAAGATCAAAGATGATGAAATGGTGGTAGCAACCCACGGACGCTCATTCTGGATCCTGGACGACTTGAACCCGGTCCGGGAATCTTCTCGATT
>Ga0207993_1000250_pt1 | contig 21768 bp, 14 predicted proteins | sample ETN01SmetaG_2_FD_185791 | JGI IMG/M metagenome (GOLD analysis project Ga0207993, IMG submission 185791) | Marine microbial and viral communities from oxygen minimum zone, Eastern Pacific Ocean - ETNP2014F12-01SV265 (SPAdes) (version 2) | ecosystem: Environmental > Aquatic > Marine > Oceanic ...
CCCACTTCGATAACCCTCGAATGAGAGCCTGTCTTTCATTTTTCCACTTGGGTCTAGTTGCCACATAGTATATTTAGCATCAAAATATTTGGTAGCTCCATCATAATACCCTGCTTGTATAAGGGTGTGCAAAAATGGATTTGCAGCCATAGCTTTTCTGAGGTTCTCACCTGTGTTATTATTTTTCCAGTCCCAAGGATAAACTGGTCCAAATAAATTATATTTTACATCCGTTTCAAACTTAAGGACGTTTTTAAAATAATAATTTACCGCTGGCGCAAATGAGTGATTCCAGGATGTTAGCTCAGCCCAATAGTCAGGCCTATCTCCCGCTACTGTTTTATCTATCCCTCTGTATCTAGAATCAAGGCGTCCCAATGTATATCCCTCATCACGCAGAAGTTCTTTCCAAAAGAAATTTGTTGGAACATCTAAATTATAAGAAAGGATGGCTTTCTCAGATATGCCCGAGAAACGTGCAATGTTTTTTGCTGCTTCTCTTTTTTCGTTTTCAGAGGCAGAGTTGCCCTTTGCAAGGACCGCCATTAATTGGTTTACGGCGTAATCCTCTGATAAAGACAATACCTGATCAAGATACTTTTTTTGTAAATCGTCTGGAAGTTTTTTGTGATACCAGGCCGTAGCTGTAAAATATGGCAATCTTAATGCTGCTCCGAGTGGCCCTGTTCGTCCATCTGCATCAGGTCGTGAGGAATCTATACCAAGCTCAGTGGGTGAAACCAGAATGACCCCATTTAAATACATCCACTGTCTATTTTGAAGGGCAAGTGCAAGCCCTGATACGCGAACAGTGCCATAGCTTTCACCTATTAAATATTTAGGAGATTCCCATCTGTTGTTGCGCTGAATAAATGTATTGATCCACTCAGCTAGGTATTTGATATCAGCATTAATTCCAAAGAAGGCTTCTCTCTTTACTTTTTTGTCTACAATTCTTGAATAGCCTGTATTTACAGGATTTACATAAACAATGTCTGCTACATCAAGGACGGAGTATGGATTTGACTTGACGCCATAGGGCTGGACCGGAAAACCCTCCTTATCAATATTTAGGACCATTGGACCAGTATATGCCATGTGCATCCAAAGCGAGCCTGAACCAGGTCCCCCATTGAATGAAATCATAATGGGGCGCCTTGATTTATTTGCTACATCTGTCCTTTCGTAAAATGTATAATGCACTGAAGCTATTGGCCTGCTCGAGGTATCGCTCCAAACAGGTTGGGTTCCTGTCGTTGCACTATATTCTACTTTTTTTCCGCTAATATTGGTTCTGTGATAAGTAACTACTGCTGTATCAGCAGGTAGCGATCTTGTCTGCGCAACAAGCGCACCAAGCAATAGTAAGGATGAAAGTTGCTTAAGCTTCATATTTTACCTTTGGTTTGTAGGTTTATAATTTAATCTATGTAGTAAATTTGTTTAAGTGATTTTTTAAGTTATTATTTAAATTGTTTTTCGATGATTTTTACTAAAATTAAGCTAAATCGACACCTTATATATAAGTTTGCGTTTATTGGATTTATTTCGTGCTCAAAATCCATTAAATCAAAAATGGAGGATAGTACCGATCCAACTGAAACGGTTCTTTTGATTTCGTTTGATGGATTTAAGTGGAATTACATCGATAATGCAAAAACTCCAAACTTTGATGAATTTATTAGTGATGGCGTTAAAGCTGAAGGCCTGATTCCTCCATTTCCAAGTAAGACCTTTCCTAGTCATATTACATTGGTTACTGGAAGACATCCCAGTAAGCATGGTATAGTTTCAAATCGTATGTTTGATCCCGTCTTTAATGAATATTATTATATCGGTCAAAATAGTAAACCCGTACTTGATAGCAAATGGTATGAGGCGGAACCCATATGGGTCACCGCTGAAAAACAAAATAAAAGAGCGATGACAATGTTTTGGCCTGCTTCAGAAGCTGAAATTATGGGAACAAGACCTACTGAGTTTTTTATCTACGATGAATCCATTTCCAATACAAGCAGAATAGATCAAGTTGTGGAATGGCTGGACTATCCAGAAGAAAAGCGGGGTAAATTTTTTTCACTTTATTTTAGCGATCTTGATTCACAGGGTCACCGCTTTGGCCCTGATTCTGATGAAGTTAGACGCACCACTGAAAATATGGACGCACTGATCGGTCGCCTAATTAAATCTTTGAAGGCTAGAAAAATTTATGATAAGATAAATATAATTATCACAACTGACCATGGAATGGCGTCAACGTCAAAAGATTCAATGATATTTTTGGATGATTATATTGATATGAACGATATTGAGGTTGTTGACTGGGGGCCAGCATGTTCCATTTTACCTAAAGTTGATGTAGATAGTATTTATTCAAGACTCGTTAATGCGCATCCCATGTTAGATGTTTTTAAAAAAGGAAATTTACCTGATGAGTTACATTATAATGATCATAATCGAATTCAGCCTATCATGGCTATAGCGAAAGAACATTGGACTGTTAGTAATAGAAAAAGTTATAATGCTAACCCAGAACGTTTTGATGGTGGTAATCACGGGTATTATTCAACGTATGAGTCAATGAGAGGAATTTTTTTTGCAAGAGGACCTGGTTTTAAAAAAGGATTTGCTGGACCTGGTTTTAGCAGCATACACTTGTATGAATTGATGTGCCATTTACTTAAGATTGTACCCACAGATAACGATGGTTATTTAGACTCTACTAAGATTTATCTTTCTGAAAATAAATAGGATACATTATGGATTCAAAACTTGTTTGGCTTATGGGGTTTGTCGGAATCTATTGGGCTTATTGTCTTTTTTGGGGTTTTAAAGGAGCAAAATCCGCTAAAACATCCGCTGACTATTTTCTTGCCGGACGCTCTTTAGGGATTTGGGTTTTTGTTCTAGCTGCAACCGCTACAAGTTTTAGCGGCTGGACGTTTGTAGGTCACCCTGGTAAAATTTTCACTGATGGACTTCCATACGCCTTTGCATCCTTTTACGCGCTAACTATTCCATTTACTGGTGTCTTATTTTTACGCCGACAATGGGTTCTAGGCAAAGCGTATCGCTACATTACACCAGGACAAATGTACAGTGATTATTATGGAGGAAACGGTATACGACTGCTTACGGTATTGGTAGCGTTTCTTTTTAGCGTTCCATATTTAGGTGTTCAATTAAGAGCGTCAGGTGATCTATTCAGTGTTTTGACTGATGGGTTGATTAACCCAAATACTGGGATGATCGCATTATCAACTGTGGTCATGATTTATGTTGCTTCAGGTGGGTTGAGATCTGTTGCCTTTGTTGATTGCGCTCAAGCCGTTCTTTTAGCAGTTGGAATAGTTATTTTAGGAGGTGTTGTAATTTACTATTCTGGAGGATGGGAAGGTTTTACGGCTGCGTTTGCAGAAATAGTACGAAACGACATTTCATCTGGGGAAAATCTTACCAATGAGGGATTCTCATCTAAAGTAGCATTGCCTGGGAGCATACAGTTTGTTTCATCAAGCTCCCAATCCATTGGTGGAGGGTGGACTGGAATAATGTGCATGACATACATGTTTGCATTAATGGGAATACAATCTTCTCCTGCATTTTCAATGTGGGCATATTCTAACAAAACTTCTAGATCATTCAGATGGCAGCAAGTTGTAGCGTCTTCAGTTGTCATTGGCATCATACTTTTTAGCTTTACAATCGTTCAAGGTATCGGAGGACATGTTTTGATCGAAAAGGGTGTTATTGAAAGCGCTACTGATAAAAATTTGATTCCTCAGCTGATAAATCTGCTATCAGACACCGCACCATGGCTGGTTGGCCTTCTAGCAGTTTGCGCCCTTGCAGCAATGCAAAGCACAGGGGCAGCTTACATGTCAACATTCAGCGCTATGGTTACAAAAGACATTTACACTCGCTATATATCACCAAAAGCTTCCGATAAAGAGCAAAAATCAATTGGAAGATTTTTTGTTATCTTTGTTACTGGGGCGGCTTTAGTTGTGGCAGCAAACTCCAGCCAAGCTATTGTTATGCTTGGTGGATTAGCTGTCGCATATGGATTTCAAATGTATCCCTCACTTATCGGCATATGTTATTACAAAGGGTTTAATAGAAAAGGTGTTGTTGCCGGACTAATAGCGGGACTCGTAGCAGTTACTCTTACAGACAAAACATCTATTTGGTTTGGTGTTCCATGGGGCGCCTATCCTTTCACAATTCATAGCGCAGGGTGGGGAATATTTTTCAATCTTACGATTACCTTTCTTATTTCAAATATTACAAGTGAAAGCGAGATTGAAAAGGATACTAAAAATAGGGTTCATGAGCTCTTAGCTACTGTTGCTGGAATGAATTTTTACCAGAGAAAAAAAATTAGACTGGCATGGATACTTACTCTTGTTTGGTTTCTTGTCGGCTTTGGCCCTTTTGCAACAATAGGAAATTCAATTTTCTCTGATCCAAACTCTCCAAGTCTTTGGGTTCCTTTTGGCTTACCTTCGTTATGGATATGGCAGATTTTATTTTTGTTTTATGGAATTTTTGTAATGTGGTTTTTGGCTTTCCATATGGGTATGTCGAAACCAATTGACGCCGATCGTGTTGATAGAGTTGCAAAATCGTTAACATGATTGGATTTTAATTGATATGGTGAACAAACTTTTAAAAGCGACAGTGCTCGCTATTTGCGTTCAAGCGCTACCTGCGCAGATTGGTACCTGGATGGTTTCAAATCGAAATCATCCTGAACTAGAATGGAAGACTATTTCTACTAAACAGTTCAACATACACTATCATAATGGTCTGGAGCAAACCGCGATTAAAAGTGCAAGAGTAGCTGAGCATGTCATGCCAATACTGATGCAACAGATGGATCTTGATACTATTCCAAAAATTGATATTACACTAACAAGCGAAGATGAATTTGAAAATGGTTTTGCTATCAGGTTAACCTATCAGGTTTTTATTTGGGTAGAACAAAACGATATGTTGCTGTGGCTTGAAAAAGACAAATGGCTTGAAACTGTGATTGCACATGAACTTCAACATGTCCTTTATTTTGAAAAAACTAAGACATGGCTTCCTTCCCCAATGGATATATTGATTGGCAATACTCCACCTTGGGTAATAGAGGGTATTGCTGAATATATGACCGAAAGCTGGCGACCATACCGAGCTGATTTGGAACATAAAAGGCATGTGCTATCAAACCCCGATAAGCGAAGTATGTGGGACCCCCACGCAGATGGTTTTTCAAAAGCATTATATTGGGCTAGTAGATTTGGTGATTCAACATTTGTTCAGGTTTTAGAGTATCGAAACGATGCTGGGCTGTATGACTTTGAAGAAGCTTTTAAAAAGGTGACCGGGATTTCCTCTAAGCAGTTTGTGGAAGACTGGAGAGTACATATGAATACCTACTATTATAGCTATCGTTCTCAAAAAGAAACCTATGAAGAAATGGGCAAGGTTCTTACGCTTCCGATAAAAAGGATGCAGTCTTTTAGGTTTTATTCCGATAGCACACGAATTGCACTATTGGGACTTTTCAATAAAAACAATCGTGATGTTTCTCTAATTTTAGCAGAAAGGGATACCATCAAGGAAAACAAAAAGCGGAAAGCATGGGATAAGGAAACTGCTAAAATAAAAACGAAAAAGAAAAAGACTAAGAAAGACTCTTTGCGTTTAAATAAGAGATACAAAGAGAAAGTGTTATGGAAAAAGAATGAGGCAGACTTTGGAAGATTTCATGAAAGTATGAGTTGGTCACCAGATGGAAATAAAATAGCGTATTCTAAATACCACTATGCAAAAGAGAATCAGTCGTTAGTCTATGATATAAAAACCTATGACGCGCGAATAAAAAAGGATAAGTGGGTCACTTCATCAATGCGAGCACGCTTCCCAGTTTGGGTAGATTCAACAAACATTGCATTTGTATCCGTTAATAAAGATACTTCAAACATTTTCATAGCAGACGAAAGTGGAAATGTACAACAGCTTACTAATTTTGAAGGCAACACTCAAATCCTAGATCTAAACGTATCTTCAAATTACGAATCTATTGTTTTTGCTATGTCTCCGCAGAATGGAAATATTGATATTTATACCTTAAATATTAAGACCAAAACGGTCGAACGGATAACCAATCATGAGGCTGCTGACGTGAGGCCCATATGGCATAGCGATGGTACCGCTATATCATTCACATCACATCGCAATGGTGTTCCTAATATTTTTACGATAAATCTTAGCAATGATATTATAAGTCAAAATACAGATTCAGGAGATGGAATTGTTTCAGAGCAGTGGATGCCTAATTCAGATTTATTATTGAGTCAAGCGTCAATAGGTACGGCCGATAGTATTCGGTTGATTGCGCTAGATCCATTTAGAAAGGCCAAAATCAACACCTTTGCCATAAGCAACCATTTTAGTAAATGGCTAGACAGTGGGCCTGATGTATCTTTTGTACATACCAATCCTAGTGATACGATTAAGATATCAAAACCAAAACCCTATAAGTTTTTAAAAACACTAAGGCTGGGGCAGGTAATTGTACTTCCACCAAATTTTGGGATTGCCACCTGGATAGATGCTATGAATAAAAACGTATTTGGTGTAGGTGCAATTCTTAACGATCAAGATATTGATAACAGTGGATTTCTTCTAACTTATATGACTGCAAATTATGGCCCAATGGTTACGCTCGTGGCTTCCAGGAATGCATATATGTTTGAAGGAGCGTCTTTTCGCGTATACGATGGTAAGAATATTTTTCAGTATCAGAACGGCCTAAGTATCTCTTTAGACTTGATGAAAAATTTTTCTGAGTCATTATCGTCAAATCACACTTTAACGGTTACAGCTTCTTTATATGACAACATCATTGGAAACAAAATTACAGAAAAGGGTGATGTTCAATTTAGAACTGGTTATGGTTTTGATAATTTACCACTCCCAGAATCAGGCAAAGAGGCGATTGTATCCTTTGGATACGTTTGGAAATCTATGCGACCGCATACATGGAACATGTCAGTACCATTGCAAGGACATGGTCTTAGTTTCAAAGTAGACGTTGCCGATACATCCGTATTTGGTGACTTTAGCTACTCCCGATTGAATTTGGATTCATTTATAAATATTCCAATTAAGCTTGGGCCTATTAATAACGCTGTCTATTTAAGATTCAATACTGTTAAACAATCAGGCAGCCCACCAGCACAAAATTATATAGGGCTAACAAACGACACTCCATTATATATTAACGGTATGGGTGATTTGTCAGAATTTTTGCCTGAAAATTATAACCCGAGAGGTTGGAATGGCTTTGCCTTGGGTGATCAATTGTTTTTTTCTACACATGAATACAGAATGCCTCTCTTATCTAATGTAGCTTCGATGAACCTGATATCGGACTATGCAAAAGTCTGGAGAAAAAGCGAGGAAGTTTTAGAGGTCTTTACCTATGGTGCGGAACTAAGAATATCTCTAGGCCCCATTACAGCTTCCATAGGTAGAGCACAAACGAATAAGGCCTGGGCTAAAAATAATACACCTGACAAATACCTGCGACTGGTGCTAATAAACCCTTTTTGATACGGAATAATTATGTTAGCAAAAATCTTCATATCACTAGTGCGAATTTCACCATTTTTTCAAAAAAGAGTGTGGAAGTGGTGGTATCAAAGGCTTGGTAAACGAGCCCAAGATAGTGGCTGGACATTTATGAATTATGGGTATAAAAATAATGCAAACAAGCACCTTGACCTAGATTCAAAAGATGAAAAAGATCGAATGTTTATTCAACTATATAACTATGTTGCCTCCCAAGTCTCTATTGAAAGTTTAAAGATTCTGGAAATCGGATCCGGTCGAGGTGGAGGTGCTTCCTTTGTAGCAAGATACTACAAGCCTATGTCAATGACGGGTCTTGATTACTCAGCATCTGCTATTACTCTCTCAAAAAAATTACATAAGAATGTGAGCAATCTAGGTTTTATTCGTGGGGATGCTGAAAACTTACCTTTTGAGAATGAAAGCTTTGATGTTGTGATTAATGTTGAATCTTCGCACTGCTATGGAAACATGCAGAGGTTTGTAAACGAAGTCCATAGGGTTATTAAGCCTGGTGGTTATTTTAGCTGGGCAGACTTACGCGCAAAAGATATGGTTCAAGATACAGAGAAAATTTTTAAAAGTTCTTTGTTTAAGTGCAAATCTACATCAGACATAACGTCTGATGTACTAAAGGCTCTTGATGAAATACATGAAGCAAAAATTGAGATGATTGAACGTCATGTACCAAAAGCATTAAGAAATGCGTTTTTAGATTTTGCTGGTGCAAAGGGGTCTAAGATTTACAACGCTTTTAAAAATCGAGACGCAGTCTATCTTGCTAAGGTGTTTCAAAAATAATTTTTTGGTTAAATTTTTTAAAAATGAAAATTCTCACTTTTATAGTTGGTTAAATTGAACGTAACCTTAAGCACAACAAATATATTTTATTTGATGTTTTCTTTCCGCATATTAAAGGCCAGCCAGCAACACCTTCCGTGAATTCCGCCCAATCGCAAATTACAGCTATCGTTGGAGCCCAATGGGGTGATGAAGGTAAGGGCAAAATTACAGATTTTTTTGCGGGTACATCAGATTATGTTGTTCGTTTCCATGGTGGTAATAATGCTGGCCATACAGTAATCGTAGATGGGAACACATTTAAACTTCACTTAATACCCTCCGGTGTCATTTACGGAAAGCCTATAAGTGTTATTGGTAATGGAGTTGTAATAGATCCAAAAGTTCTTATTGATGAAATTGATTATCTTAAAGAAAAAGGTGTTGATCCCAAATTGATTATTAGTGACAGAGCTCACGTTATTATGCCTTACCATATTGCGCTTGATGGAGTGCTTTCGGATCACCAGCAAAATTTAGCCGCTGGTAGTACAAATCGTGGAATAGCCCCTGTCTATGCAGATAAAATGTTTCGCAATGGTATCAGAATGGTTGATCTTTTAGAGCCGGAAGTTTTCAGAGAAAAACTAGAAAAAGGTTTTTCGTTTAATAAAAAATTGATTGAGACAATATCAGGTGAGTCACTGAACTTAACAATTGAAGAGACTTATAAAACCTACCTTGAATACGGTGAGACGCTTTCAAAATACATTACCGATATTTCTGTAGAGCTTTTCGAAGAATACAAATCAGGCAAGAGAATATTATTTGAAGGAGCTCAGGGTATAAGCTTAGATGTTGACCACGGCGTATATCCTTTTACAACTTCCTCAAACACTGCAACAGGCCATATATCTATCGGTACGGGTGTAAACTTTCATAAGGTTGATAGAGTTATTGGGGTAGTTAAAGCGTACTTGAGTAGAGTTGGTGAAAGTCCATTGCCCACTGAATTTTTGGATGCTACCGCTGAACGCATTCGTGACGTTGGAAAGGAATATGGAACGACTACCGGTCGCCCAAGACGTATAGGCTGGTTAGATCTTGTTCAAGTTAGACAGGCCGTACGGGTGAATGGATTGACTGAGATCGCATTAACTAAGCTGGATGTCTTAAATAACATTGACCAAATTTCTGTTTGTGTTGCATACACATCAAACGGTGAGACCATAAGAGAAATGCCAGCCAGCCTAACAGCCTACAGAAATGCGGAGCCTATCTATGAAGTTTTACCTGGGTGGAAAGATTTGCCTGATTCTGTATGGGATAAAGGTTATGCAGCATTGCCTTCTGAGCTTCAACATTACGTTTCATTCATTGAAGATGAAGTTGGGTGCCCAATAAAAATTGTATCTGTGGGACCCCAGCGGCATGAAACAATTATCAGATAATCATTTGAATTGATTGAGAGGGAATTTTCTTAATGACCTTTACCAAAGAAATCGTTGATCTCAGCAATCTAGATACTGATCAAATTAGTTCAAAATTAAAGGAACTGAACATTCCACTGACTCCAGAAGAAGCGCTTAAAATACAAAATGAAATGCTTGGACGAGCACCTTCGTTACCTGAGTTAGTATTATTTTCTATTCAAGGATCTGAGCATTGCAGCTATAAAAGTAGCAGAACTCACCTTAAGCAATTTGTTACAGATAGCCCCGATGTAGTTCTAGGTGCAAAAGAGGACGCAGGGGTTGTAGCTGTTGCAACCGATAAGCAGGGAAAAAGATGGTGCATTGTTATGAGCCACGAGAGCCACAACCATCCCTCACAAATCGTACCCTATGAAGGAGCGGCAACAGGCGTGGGTGGTAACGTTCGCGATGTTATGTGTATGGGTGCGGAAGTTATTGCATGTACGGATTCTTTTCGATTTGGGAACATAGATAATGCAAAAACAAAATGGATAAACGACGGTGTTGTGTCAGGTATTGCCGGATACGGTAATCCGTTGGGTGTTCCCAATATTGGTGGTGACATTTACTATCACAATGATTACAATGAAAATTGTTTGGTAACACTGGTAACACTGGGAATTGTCAAAGAGGACCATATAATTCATTCCTACGCACCAGAGAATGCAAATGGTTATGATCTAGTTCTTGTTGGAAAACCTACCGATAATAGTGGTTTTGGAGGTGCAAGCTTTGCCTCTTTAGAGCTCGAAGAAGATAAGAAAGATCAAAACAAAGGGGCTGTCCAAGAACCTAACGCTTTTCTAGAAAGACACCTTTTAAAATCGTCCTATGCATTATTTAAGAAAATTAAAGACATGGACATGCTGGATAAAGTAGGGTTCAAGGATCTTGGTGCAGGTGGTGTTGCTTGTGCAAGCGTAGAGCTAGCAGAAACTTCTGGATATGGATCTGAGGTGTGGCTAGATAATGTTCATACGAGTATGGAAAATTTACACTCATCTGTTTATTTATGCAGTGAAACGCAAGAAAGATTTATGTGGGTATGTCCGCCAGATCTTACAGGTCAGATTTTAGATCACTATAATAATATATACGATCTTCCATCTGTGAGCGAGGGCGCTATGGCGAGCGTGATTGGTAAGATTCGTGATGATGGAAAATATATTGTTCACTATAAAAACGAAGTGATTGTAGATGCTGAGGCAAAACAAGTGACCAAAGGATTTCTCTACGATAGAAAGTATTCTCCAGTATCAAAAGAAACAGATGATCCGAAAATCGTTAATACAAATGATTTTAACCAAGTCTGTCTTCAGCTACTATCGCATGAAAATATAGCCAGTAAAAAGGTTATTTATGATAAGTATGATAAGCAGGTACAAGGCCGTACGGTGTTTGAATCAGGAGAGGCTGACTGTGGACTTTTAGCCCCCTTTAATTCTGATGAGTTTCCAAATGAAATTAGGAAAACAGGCATTGCTCTTTCTACGGATCACAACCCCCTTTATGGAAAAGTCGATCCTTATTGGGCTGGGGTTAATGCTGTTGTTGAATCTATGCGAAACGTTGCTTCCATCGGTGCAACCCCCCATGCTCTTACAGATTGTTTATGTTTTGGGAACCCTGAGAAAGAAAGTCAAATGTGGGAGTTTGTGGAAAGCGTAAAAGGTATTTCAGATGCTTGCAAATCACTTACCTTAAAGCACAGCCCAAACGACCCTACACCAATCATAGCAGGTAATGTAAGCTTTTATAATGAATCAAGAAACGGGGCAATCCCCCCAAGTCCTATCGTAAGCTGTCTTGGAAAGATAGATGACATAAACAATGCTATCGGGATGTCGTTTATATCCCCAAATTCTACTATTATTTTGATTGGAAAGAGAAAGAACGAACTAGGGGGGTCAGCGTACTATCACCTGTTTAATGAATTAGGTAATAGCATTCCTAAACCAGACCTATCTGAAGTTAAAAATCAAATCTTCGCATTGACAGATTGTATTGGCAGTGGGCTTGTTTTATCGTGTCATGATATTTCAGATGGGGGCATAGCAGTAGCGCTTGCTGAAATGTCATTTAGAAATGGCCTGGGTTGTGATGTTAAAATAGAGAGCGACCTTGAAGATGGTGCTGTATTGTTTTCTGAGACAGGAGGCTTTATTCTAGAAATTAGGAACGAAGATTTTGGTAATGTTGAGAGTTGTTTTCAAAAGTACGGTCTTGAATGTTTTAATATTGGATCAACAATTGAAGGGGAAATAAAAATTAACAATGCAATAAGCTTATCTACCCAACAAGCATTTCAAGCTTGGTCAGATGGTCTTAGCTCAAAATTATAATGGGGTTATTTTGAATAAAATAGATTATAAATCAGCTGGTGTTGATATTGACGCTGGAAATGAGGCTGTAGAAAAAATAAAAGACAAAGTAAGCTCAACCTTTACGAACAATGTATTAACTGGATTGGGTGGTTTTGGATCATTGTTTAGTATTAAGGATGTTGTTTCTGAATACAAAGATCCTATAATCGTCCAAAGCATAGATGGGGTTGGAACAAAAACTATCGTTGCACGAAAAATGAGAAAATTCGATACAATTGGTATTGATTTGCTTAGTGCCGCTGCAAATGATATTATTGTTTTGGGCGCCAAGCCTCTTACATTTTTGGATTATATCGCAAATGACAAACTGAATCCTGACGTTATAGAACAAATTGTAACGGGTATGGCAAAAGCCTGTAAAGAAACAGGGGTTAGTCTTGTTGGTGGTGAGACTGCTGAAATGCCGGATACATACCTTCCTGGGGAGCATGATCTTGTTGGTGTGATAACTGGGATTGTAGATAGAGATAAAATAATTGATGGAAGAACAATAAAGCCAAATGATATCATTATTGGTTTGCCATCAAGTGGTTTGCACACAAACGGATACTCCTTAGCTAGAAAACTGTTTTTCAATACTGCGAAATATAATGTAGATCAATACATCGAGACCTTAGGAGCAACTGTAGGAGAAGCGCTGCTTGAGCCTCATATAAACTACACAAACCACATAGGAAAAATACTGGAGCTTGATGTCGAAATAAAAGGGGTTGCTCATATCACTGGAGGTGGATTGGTTGAAAACTTGCCCAGAATATTGCCATCGAATTGCAGTGTGAATATAAATAAGGGTAGTTGGCCGATATTACCAATCTTCTCACTTATGCAGGATATAGGATCTATTGATGAGGGTGAAATGTTTCGTGCGTTCAATATGGGAATAGGGATGACGATTGTGATTGATAGTCATTCAAAAGAACAAGTTTTTGACGCCCTGTCAGATTTTACCACCCCCTACGAAATAGGATCAGTATGCTCAGGTAGATGTGAGGTAGCAATTGTATAATATAGGCATAGTTCAATTTCCTGGATCTAACACAGAGCGAGAAACATACATGTCCTGTTTGCGAACAGGGATGAATCCTGTTGAGGTATTATGGAATGACTCTAAAGATAAATTGTCAGACTTAGATGGTTTTATAATCGTAGGTGGATTTTCGTACGAAGATAGGTCGCGAGCTGGTATTATAGCTGCGCTAGACCCAATAATGGATCAGATAAAGGTTGAAGCTGAAAAGGGGAAGCCTATTCTAGGTATTTGTAATGGTGCTCAGGTGCTTGTAGAAAGTGGTCTTGTTCCAGGTCTAGAAAATTACAGCACGGGTATGGCTCTAGCTGATAACAAAAGGATATCCAACGGACAAGTAGTAGGCGTTGGGTATTATAATACCTGGACACACCTTAAAAGAAAATCCCCAGCTGACCGTTGCGCCTTTACAAGACATTTGAGCCCATCAGATTTATTACATATTCCACTTGCCCATGGCGAAGGAAGATTTATAGTTCCTGAAGAGTTGCTGAATGAACTTGAAAGAAATGAACAAATATCTCTCCAATATGCAGATCAATCGGGTAGGGTGATAGATGAGTTTCCAGTAAATCCAAACGGATCAATCAATAATATCGCTGCAATATGTAACAGTGCTGGTAATGTTATGGCAATGATGCCTCACCCTGAACGAACTAAAAATGGTGATGCTATTTTTACATCAATGCGCGAACATATTGAAAAAGGAAATCCTATCATAAGCCAAAAAATATCATATTCCCCAGAATTAAAGAGTCCTCTTAAATTCGAACTTGATGCGAATTCAGTCGAGTGGATAGTAGATTTGGTTATTTCTGACAATGATGCTAAATCCGTAAACAATGCCCTTATACGCTTAGGGTATGATGTGAATGTTACGAGACAAGTCCATTGGGAGATTAATCTAGATAATGTTTTAGAGGAAACATTGGAAAAGATCAGCTTATCAGGAGAAATTTTCAATTCAAATAAAGAATACATTGTCGATAAACGCAATGATTACGATGCATCTTTTCTTGTAAGGCCGGTGGATGACATCCATGGAAGAGCGAAGTACGAGTCACTTACCGAACGATTCAACATTGATGAAATTTCTTACATAAAGCGCGGAGTAATATGGAATGTAAATGTTAATAGCGGTAATTTAGATAATGTAATTAATTCAATTTTAACAACTAACATATTTTTAAATCCTCATTGCTATGAATACTTTAGAATCAACTGACAAATATAAAGAGTCGATAAAAGGCTCACTAGATAATACATTAACCAACACTGAACTAGTTGCCAAATCAAAGAAGACGGGTAAAGTTCGCGATCAATATGACCTTGGAGAAAAGCTTGCGCTAATAACCACAGACCGTCAAAGCGCATTTGATAGGGTTTTAGCATCAATACCTTTTAAGGGTCAGGTTCTCAACCTAACAAGCGCATGGTGGTTTGATCAAACAAAGGATATTATTCAAAATCACGTTTTGAGTATTCCAGATCCAAATGTGACTATTGCAAAAAAATGTGATGTTTTCCCTATTGAGTTTGTAGTTCGCGGATACATAACCGGTAGCACCAGTACATCTTTATGGACGGTCTATAATAATGGTGATAGAGAATATTGTGGAAACGCCCTACCGGAAGGGCTTAAAAAAAATCAAAAACTTGATGAAAATATGATTACGCCAACAACAAAAGACGAAAATCATGACATGCCAATTTCTCCAGAAGCAATTGTGAATGATGGCTGGATGACCAGCGAAGACTGGAACTTTTGCAGTCAAAAGGCAATGCAACTTTTTGATTTTGGTCAAAGGACAGCCCTTGAAAATGGCATGATATTAGTAGATACTAAATATGAAATGGGAAAGGACAGTGATGGTAATATTGTATTGATCGATGAGATCCATACACCAGACTCTAGTAGGTATTGGATTGCCGATACCTATCAAGAGAGAATTGAAAATGACAAAGAGCCACAAAATATTGATAAGGAATTCTTAAGGCTTTGGTTTGTAGATAATTGCGATCCATATAATGACGAAACGCTTCCTGACGCACCTAAGGATCTAGTTGTAGAGCTATCAAAGCGCTATATTTATCTTTATGAGACCATCACAGGAAAATCATTTCCATTTCCTGATGAGAATATTCCAGTTAACGAAAGAATTAAAAATAACTTGAAGGATCAATTATGAAAGCCGTATTAATAATGGGCTCTACATTTGATGAGCCGCATGCAAAGAAGATAACCGATAAGCTTGATGATTATGGTATTTCATGGGAGCAACATGCAGCGTCTGCTCACAAGCAACCTCTAAAGGTTTTAGAGATTTTAAAAAACAACGAATCCGAGAAAGATCTCGTGTATATTACTATTGCTGGAAGGTCAAACGCGCTTTCCGGTTTTGTTGCAGCAAATTCAGAATTTCCAACGATTGGATGTCCCCCTTTTTCAGATAAAGCAGACATGCTTGTGAACATACATTCAACACTTCAAATGCCAAGCAATACACCGGTACTAACCGTTATTGATCCTGGAAATTGCGCCTTAGCGGTTAAGCGAATATTTGGTGTATAATAACTAAACAATACTTAATTAAATAGGGAGAGTGTGAAGGAAACGATTTCACCACTTGATGGTCGCTATGCTCCGCAATTAGCAGTCCTATTACCATATTTTAGCGAAGCTGCGCTCATGCGCTATCGCGTTATGGTAGAGGTTGAATATTTAATTACTCTCTCAAAGGAAAAGTCTTTTTTAGGAGTTAAACCATTTCCCAAAACCCGCGAAAAGAAATATCGCGATTTGTATTTGAAGTTTGATGCTAAAGCTGCCAGGCGAATCAAACAGATTGAAAAAAAGACAAACCATGACGTTAAAGCTGTTGAATATTATCTTCGAGAAAAAATAGATAAAAAACTTCACCCATGGATTCATTTTGCACTTACTTCAGAAGACGTCAATAATTTATCTTATTCGTTAATGTGGAAAGATGCCACAAAAAAAGTTTTTCTTCCATTATTGCTATCTCTTGTTTCTGAGTTAAAGAAACTATCAAGACGATACGCTAGCTATCCAATGCTCTCAATGACTCATGGACAGTCTGCAACGCCTACAACTTTTGGCAAAGAGATAGCTGTCTTCGTAAACAGATTGGGTAGGCAATATGAGCAAGTTAAAGCGCAGTCGTTTCTTGGAAAGTTTGGTGGTGCAACCGGAACTTGGTCAACACATGTTGTTTCGTATCCTAAAGTTAACTGGTTACGATTTGCGAATACTTTCATTAAAAAAATGGGATTAGAGCCTAATCTTGTTACAACTCAAATAGAGCCCCATGATTCATTGTCAGAGAGCTATCATCAACTCATCAGAATAAACACAATTTTAATTGATTTAAGTCATGATTTTTGGTATTACATATCCAGAGGTATATTAGAGCAAAAGCGAATTAAGGATGAGGTAGGTTCTTCTGCGATGCCCCACAAAATTAATCCTATTCAATTTGAAAATGCTGAGGGGAATCTAGGTATATCAACTGCGCTTTTAAATCACCTGTCAACTAAGCTTCCTGTTTCAAGAATGCAAAGAGATTTAAGTGATTCCACGGCATTGAGGAATCAAGGAGTTGCAATGGGACACACTGTTTTATCTATTAAAAATATTATCAATGGTCTTAAAAGAATAAAGGTTAACAAAACCAACCTATACAATGAACTTGACAGTCACTGGGAGGTGCTTGCAGAGGGAGTGCAAACTATATTAAGAAAATCGGGAAACGATTCAGCATATGAAAAACTCAAGGAATTGACGCGCGGGCACAAGGTTGATAAAGAGTTGCTTTCAGCGTTTATTGAAGATCTTGAAATACCTACCGAGGATAAAAAGTTTTTACTTTCATTAACACCTCATAACTACATCGGCCTTGCTGCTGAGATTGCAAAGCTCAAATAAATGTGTGGAATAGTTGGTATTTATAACAAGTCTGGTGATGTTAGCGCTGATATCTATGATGGATTAATTCAGGTGCAGCACAGAGGGCAAGATGCTGCAGGAATCGCCACTTGGAATTCTTCAAGGATGTTTACGCATAAAGAGCTCGGCCTTGTCGGTGAGGTATTTAAACGTGATGAATTATTAAGCCTCTCAGGAAATATTGGAATTGGGCACGTAAGATATCCTACAGCTGGATGCGATGATGTAATAGAATCACAACCGTTCTATACTGCAAACCCAGTGAGCATTACCCTTGCCCATAACGGAACTCTTATAAACAGTGAATCAATTAGGGACAAACTGTTGAAGACCCACTTTTGTCAATTTAATACAAGCTCAGATTCAGAGGTCTTGCTCAATCTATTTTCGTATGAACTTTCTAAAACAAATTTTAAGAAGCTCGGTCGTTCACATGTTTTTAAAGCACTCAAAAATATTTATGAATCAATTTCTGGAGGATTTGCAGTAGTGATGATTGTTGCTGGGGTCGGGATTGTCGCATTTAGAGATAAACATGGAATAAGGCCAATTGTTATTGGCCAGAACGATAATGGTTTTATGGTTGTATCGGAAAGCAGCGCATTAAGCGCACTAAATTATAAGTTTCTTTACGATGTAAAACCAGGCGAGGCCGTTGTGATTGGAGAAGACGGTAGGCTGACAAAGAAAAGCTTAAGCCAAAACAGTGCGCACAATCCCTGCCTTTTTGAATTTGTATATTTTTCTAGGCCTGATTCAACTATAGATTCAATTTCTGTTCACAAGGCACGTTTGAGGATGGGTGATTATCTTGGTGATAAAATCCTTAAAGAATATGGATCTTTGAATATAGACGTTGTGATACCAATACCAGATACAAGTCGAACTTCAGCTATGCAAGTAGCGCATAAAGTTGGCGCTAAATATCGTGAAGGGTTTATGAAAAATAGATACATTGGAAGAACCTTTATTATGCCAGGACAGTCTGCAAGAAAAAAGTCTGTAGCTCAAAAATTGAATCCAATAGAGCTTGAGTTTAAAGATAAGAACGTGCTCCTTGTGGACGATTCTATAGTGCGAGGACATACATCAAAAAAAATTATAAGCATGGTGCGAGACTGTGGTGCAAAGAAAGTGTTTTTTGCCTCGGCATCGCCACCGGTAAGGTTTCAAAATGTTTATGGAATTGATATGCCTGCTACAAAAGAACTTATAGCTCACAACAAATCCGTCGGTCAAATCAAACGGTATATTGGTGCCGATGAACTAATTTATCAAGATTTAGCAGATTTAAAAAGAGCCGCACAAATTGGAAATCCAGATATAGAAGAATTCGAAGATTCGGTTTTTTCAGGAAACTACTGCACTGGTGACGTTACTCAATCTTTTTTGAAGAACCTCGAAGCAAGTCGCGATGACTCTAGAAGGCTTCAGTAGGGTTTAGTGTCAATAAATATCCTATTAGTTGGATCAGGAGCAAGAGAACATGCCATTGTAAGAGCATGTTCCCGATCCAAATTAGATCATAAAGTTTTTTGCATTGGAAGTGGTATCAATCCTGGTATTGCAGAAAGGTGCGCTGATTTCAACGTTGCAGATTTTAATGATAAAGACATTGTTACAAACTATGCTAAAAAAAATGACGTGCATCTTGCAATCATTGGCCCTGAAAATCCACTTCAATTTGGAATTGCTGATGCTCTTTGGGAAAACGAGATAAAGGTTTTTGGGCCGACAAAGTCTCTTGCGCGCATTGAAACCTCAAAGGGTTTTGCTAGAACAATGTTGCGAAAGTATGATATTCCAGGGGGTCCTAATTTTAAACGCTTTTCATCCCTTAATGGTGTAAAAGAATTTTGCTCTGAACTACAAAATGAGTTTGTGATAAAGTTTGATGGTCTTGCTGGTGGTAAGGGTGTCAAAGTGTTTGGTGAGCATTTGGATACAATCAGCGATGCTTTAAGTTACTGTAAAACCATTACCGATAAAGGCGGCGAATTTTTGATTGAACAAAAGTTTTATGGCGAGGAGTTTTCGTTGATGAGTTTCTGTGACGGTATAAACATTCAACATATGCCTGTTGTTCAGGATCACAAACGTGCATATGAAAATGATACCGGTCCAAATACTGGCGGGATGGGGACATACTCAGACTTGAATCACTCTTTACCTTTCCTCGATTCTACAGATCTTGACACGGCAAAAAAAATAAATGAAATGACCATGCTCGCATTGAAAGAGGAAACTGGTATGGATTACATGGGTGTGCTTTATGGTGGATTTATGGCAGTGAAAGATGGGGTTCGTTTGATTGAATACAACGCTAGATTTGGAGATCCTGAAGCTATGAATGTACTATCTATATTGAATTCTGATTTTATTGAAATTTGTAAAGCTATCACTGAAAAGAGGTTGTGTGATATAGATATACTTTTTGATGCCAAGGCAACCGTTTGTAAATATGCGGTACCAGAAGGATACCCAGACACCCCGGTAAAGGGACACGAGGTTGATATATCACAAGTTAAAAATCAAGATTCATTGTATTTCGCCTCCGTTGATATTAAAGATGGTAAACTTATTGAGTCAGGAAGCAGAACACTTGCAGCAGTAAGCGTTGCTGATACAATTGGATTAGCTGAACAATCTTGTGAAGAAACAATAAGTAAAATTAATGGCCCGCTATTTCATAGGAAAGATATAGGTACACAGCCTTTGATCACTAAAAGAATTGAAAATATGAAAAAAATAAGATGCTAAAACTCGGCGTTATGGGATCTACGAAGGGTACTGATTTACAAGCGATTATAGATGCTATTGAGCTTGGAAAAATTGATGCGCAAATTAATATGGTTATTTCAAACAACGAAGGTGCATTCATCCTTAAAAGGGCAAAACGATATAATATTCCATGTGAGTGGATCTCTGATAGCGGTATCTCTCGAGATGAATTTGGGAAAAAAGCCACCGAACTTATGAGAAAGTCTAAAGTAGATTTTGTGTTGCTGATTGGATTTATGAAAATACTCTCTGATTCTTTTTGTAGAGATTGGTCAGATAGAATTTTAAATGTTCATCCATCTCTATTGCCAAAATATGCTGGAGGTATGAATGATAAAGTACATCAACAGGTTTTAGAAAATGGAGAGTCAGAGACTGGTTGCACCATCCACTTTGTAACCGAAGAGGTTGACAGGGGACCAATATTGATTCAAAGGAAATGTAGTGTTGATTCAGACGAAACCGTTGAATCATTAAAGGCTAAGGTTCAACATCTTGAGGGTGAAGCCTTTATTGATGCTATAACAATGCTTGGTAAAAAAACATATGCTTAAAAACATCAGTATTAATAATGAACCTATTATGGTTAAAAGAGCGCTTCTTTCTGTTTATGATAAATCTAACATTGTAGAGCTAGCCAACAGTCTGCATGAAAATAATGTTGAGATAATATCATCTGGGGGAACTGCAAGTGAGCTTAGATCATCAGATATACCTGTGGTTGAAGTCAACGATTTTACGGGTTACCCTGAAATTATGGATGGAAGAGTAAAGACCCTTAATCCACATATCGCTGGAGGTATTTTAGGCCTTAGGAATATGCATGCAAAAGAGGCTCAAGAAAACAATATTAAGAGCATTGATCTAGTAGTTTGCAATTTGTACCCCTTCCTTGAAACCGTAAAACGTGATGATGCAAGTTATGCAGATGCGCTTGAAAATATAGATATTGGTGGACCGACAATGATCCGATCAGCCGCAAAGAACGTTGGTTGGGTTTGCGTTGTGGTTGATCCAAGGGACTATAAGGAATTAATTACCTTTATAGAGAACGATGGTGGGTTACCATATGATTATAGATCGAAAATGTCACGTAAAGCATTCTCTATCACTGCAGAATATGAATCTACAATAAGCAATTACATGTCACTTGATACTTTACCTGATACTCTTAATTTAACATTTACGAAATTTCAAGATTTGAGATACGGTGAAAACCCTCAACAAAAAGCCTCTGTGTACAAAAATTCTTTATCAAAATCTGGTATATTGAATTCAACCGTACATCAAGGCAAAGAGCTTTCATATAATAATATTATGGACGCAGATGCTGCGGTTGGCTGTTTAACTGAATTCAAGCAGGCTGGTTGTGTAGTAATTAAACATGCTAATCCATGCGGAGCCGCGGTTTCTGAAAATATCTACGATGCATTTAAAAAAGCACTTGATGCTGATCGCCTTTCTGCTTTTGGTGGGATAGTTGCATTAAATCGTGAGTGCAGTTCTAAGATTGCAAAAATTCTAAAGGACTTCTTCGTTGAAATAGTCATTGCCCCCTCCTTTACTGTTAATGCACTCGACATATTGTCATCAAAGAAAAACCTCAGGGTTATTGAGCTTGAAAGTCTAGATAATTTTAGTGAAAAGTCCTCTTTAAGAAATATTAATGGGGGAATACTCTTACAAGAATCTGATACATTTTCTCTAGATGCCCAATCAATGAAATTG
>Ga0207993_1000251_pt1 | contig 21746 bp, 21 predicted proteins | sample ETN01SmetaG_2_FD_185791 | JGI IMG/M metagenome (GOLD analysis project Ga0207993, IMG submission 185791) | Marine microbial and viral communities from oxygen minimum zone, Eastern Pacific Ocean - ETNP2014F12-01SV265 (SPAdes) (version 2) | ecosystem: Environmental > Aquatic > Marine > Oceanic ...
TATAATGCCTGTTCAGGAACCCATTCTCCTACTTTTAAGTCATCGAAATTTCCTTCGACGATTGGGTATTCTAAATTGGGGGGCAATTCTGAAACTCGCTCAAGTACCCTTCCATCCAAGTCGACGAGGAACCATTCACCGAGGTTGGAAAGAAGGACAGAAGGTTTCCGAAGCGTGACCGATATTGTCACTTTGCCCCCAAAGGAACGACTGACCTTTGCGCCTTTAACATTTGGTATTCTTTTGATGCGCTCCAAAATAGATTGAGTATCAACCTCAAGTATAGGTTTAGACTTTGGTATATTGGCGATAGCTACTATCAACTCTTCCAATTCACTGTCAGCGCCTACAACAACTACTTCATCCACATCAAGAAGGGAACTTTTTGAGATCAATACTGCTGCCAGTGAAAGAAGTACTGAAAGAACCACCGTTAGTAGTATCCTTAATCTCCTTTTCCCTTTAGCTCGAATTATTTCGATACGTCGTTCTTGTATTCTAGGGTTGATCTCTACCATTAATCGAAACCAATCATTTCAGTTTCGGCAGTTAGGCGAATACCAAATTTTGAATATACCGAATCTGAAATGAGCTGCATTAAATCTTTAATATCTTCGGCTTTCCCACCGGCGTCAGCCTGAATAAAGTTTGCATGCTTTGTAGATACTTCTGCACTACCGACCCTCATTCCTTTACACCCTGAATCTTCGATAAGTCTTCCAGCTGATTTATCTTTTGGATTTGTAAATACTGATCCAGCATTTTGACCACCAGGCTGATTCTCTAATCTCCAACGTACGATTTCTCTGATCAACTCAGAGGATTCTTCGGGGTTGCCCTCTGAAAGCTTTAGTACTGCATTAGTCACTAGCTGGTTTCTGGATATTGAGGATTGCCGGTATCCGAATAGAAGATCATTGGGCTTTAGGGTCTTAGTTAGGTTGGTTTTTGTATCAAGCACATCAACTGACTCGATGCTTGCCTTCATATCGGAACCGTGGCCGCCTGCATTCATTTTGACAGCACCTCCTACAGTTCCTGGAACTCCAACAGCCCATTCAAATCCAGTAAGACCCTTCGAAGAAGTTGATCTCGCTACTACTGGGAGTTTCGCTGCTCCACCAACATATGCATGTCCTTCAATGATCTTAACTTGTTCGAACTCAGAACCTAGCTTGATTATTAATCCTTGAAAGCCACTATCTGAAATTAAAAGATTGGAACCATTACCCATAATTGCTACTTCTGCATCCTTTTGCCTGCAGATATCCAAAGCATGCTCTAATTCTCTCTTGTTCTCTGCTTTGAGAAATAGAGAGCATCTTCCAATGGTCCGATAAGTTGTCAGCAAACCTACTTCGTAGTCACAGATAGCCGCTTCGCGACGAAATTCTTGATTTATAAGTTGCGAAATTTCTGTCCATTTACTGACCATCTTCTAATGCTCCCATTAGCTGGTCGACGATATTCGTAAGATCCCCTGCTCCTAGAGTCAAACAAAGGTCTCCTTCAACAAGTAATTCCCGAAGAAACACAATTAGATCTTCTCGATGCTCGCAATACCTAACATTCTTTCCAATTGCCTTCGATTCCACAGCATCCGCAATCAATTTCCCTGTAACTCCTGGTATTGCCTTCTCCCCCGCAGAATATATGCCAGTGATAACGATTTCATCCGCATCTTGAAAGCAATCCGAAAAGGTAGAAGCTAAATCGTTTGTTCTGGTAAAGCGATGGGGTTGGAATACAGCGACAATCCTGTTCCATTTACCCGCTTTCGCAGCTTCCAATGCAGATTTCACTTCAGTTGGAAGATGAGCGTAGTCATCAATAAAGGAAACCCCATTTATTTCACCTCTGTATTGAAACCTTCTGGCTACTCCAGCGAATTGTGAGATTCCCTTTTTGATCTTCTCTATGCTGAGCCCCAAATCAACTGCAACAGCCACTGCCACGGTTGCATTTAAAGCATTATGAAAACCAGGACTCGCTAGGTCAAAGGAACCAATAATTTTTCCCTCGTTCACTATGTCAAACGAAGATGCGAATCGTTTTCCTTTGTAATTCTGGATTTGGTAATCGCTGTTCGATGCTTCTCCATACGTTCGAATATTCGGAAGATCTTTTAGATATTGAGTTTCAGGTGAATCTCCATATAAATACACTATCCCTTTAGTTCTAGTTGCGAATTCCCTGAAAGCTTCCTTTAGCTTCAAATCATCTTTATAGTACGCCAGATGATCTGACTCTACACTTGTGATTATCGAAATATCTGAATCTAGCTCCAGGAAGGAGCCATCAGATTCATCACCTTCGACAACAAGAAGATCCGAAGTTTTATTCCACAGAGCACCGCAGCCTATCTCATTTAAGTCGCCGCCGATTAGAAAAGAAGGTTCAGTAGCTGCTGCAGATAAGAGCACTGACAAAATTGAGGATGTAGTTGTTTTACCGTGCGTCCCAGCGACCACTATAGATTTTTTCCTGACAGTTATTGCAGCCATTATCTGTGCACGAGTCAGCACTGGTACACCTGCTTCTAAAGCGGCAGCAACCTCAGGATTTCCTTCGGGGATGGCTGTCGATTTAGTCAGGATTTTCGGATTCTCAAAGTTTGACGTAGAGTGTCCAATCGTGACTTTTATCCCCTTGCTCTTCAATTGATCAAGCCCAGGGGAATATTTGAGGTCACTTCCAGTAACATCATGGCCCATATCTGAAAGCACATTTGCGATAGACCTCATCCCAGCTCCACCAATTCCTACTATGTGAATACTGGCGGGAGTATCTAAATCTACACTTTGGTACCGGACTGACTCGTTCACTTGGAAACCTCAATGAGTAACGTAGCGATCTTTTCAGCAGCATTTTTTTCTGATTCAGGATGTCTTGGCTTTCCCATATTCATCAAACGCTCCTCATCTAGGACAATACCCTTGATTTCTTTGGCAATTCGAACACCTGTGCAGTTCTCATCTGAAATAATCACTGCTCTACCATCCGCCACTAACGATTCAGCATTTTTAGTTTGATGGTCTCCGGGCGCTCCAGGCAAAGGTATTAGAATTGACGGGATCCCTAATAAATTAATTTCAGCGGTAATTGAACCCCCAGCGCGCGAAACAATGAGGTCAGCCGAATTAAGGACTATAGGCATTTGCTCCTCATACTCTATAGCTCTGTAATCTATATCAACGTCTATATTTATCTTCCCCATCTCTTCCCAGTCCCTGCTTCCAATTATGTGGTAAATCGTCAGGTTTGGAACTTCTTTCAAATCAGGTAAAGCGTTTAGTATCGATTGATTTATTTTCAAAGACCCTAACGAACCACCTGTAATCACTACTAATTTATTCTCTTCTGGAATTCCGAGTTGGCTTCGATGCATAGACTTATCACTTGAGACCAAATCAGTAACTTCTTTTCGTACTGGATTACCTGTATACATGCGTCGTGGTAATTCAGTGTTCTGATATGAGACAGCTGATTTCTTCACCCATTTACTTATTAGCTTGTTAGCACTGCCAGGTACAGAGTTTTGCTCATGAAGCACAACTGGAGTCCCGGTTAATAGCCCTGCAACTGATCCAGGAACTGCAGCAAAACCTCCTAAAGCTAATATGACCTTAGGTTTAGATTTTCTAACATATCGATATGCGAAGATAGTTGATTTGATCAAAAGAATTACTGCTCCAATTAAGGAGGAGATGTTCCTGCGAGTTAATCCATTCCCCTCCAATGGCGTGAAGTGAAAATCAGCAGCTGTTAACAACTTGTTATCGATCTCCCTATCGCTAGTAAAGAAATGAATCTCATTTCTTCTTTTCCCCAAAGAAACAAGAGCTTCTGCAACTGCTAATCCAGGATATAGATGTCCCGCAGTTCCGCCACCAGCGATTAAAGCAAAGGACTCTCTCATCTTTTCTTCGGTTGTCCTATATTTATCATTATCCCGATTGCCGCCATACCTACTACAAGAGAACTACCACCATAAGATATGAACGGGAGTGGCAAACCTGTATTGGGCATTTGTCCAATTGTGACTCCGATATTCACCAATGCTTGTACAGCAAACCAACTTGTAATACCCATGGCTATTAAGTAACCGAACTTGTCACGAGACTGCTTCGCTATCTGAACCCCAAAGAAAACCAAACCCACGAAAAGTGATAACACGATAAGTGAACCGAACAAACCCATTTCCTCTGCAATTACGGTAAATATAAAATCAGTATGTGTCTCTGGAGTCCACCATTTAGATTTACTAGAACCAGGCCCCACCCCTAGCAACCCACCGTTACTTATTCCTGTCAGCGATTGGAGCGTCTGCCATCCTGAGTTCAGTGCATCGCCCTCAGGGTTCAGCACTGCTAGTAACCGTTTTCTTCTATAGGGTGCTGCAATGGCACCAAGTATTAACAATGGAGTGAGAATTAGACCGAATTTGACGAGTTTATCCAATGGGATTCCGCCAAGATAAAGAATTGAGCCGAGAAGGAAAAATATCAGACACATTGTTCCATAATCTGGTTGACTAAATAACATTACGATTGCTGGAAATAGAGCAAAAGACGGTTCTACATAAGCACGCTTATTTCGTAGGTCCTTTTGATAATCTGAAATGACTTGCGCAGCAAGAATCACAGTTGCGATCTTTAAGATTTCGGATGGCTGAAATGATATGCCAAAAATAGCAATCCAGCGTGTTGCGCCGCCTCCTTGAACACCCAAAGGGGTGTAAAGCAAAAACATCAAGAAATAAGTTCCATACAATAAAGGACGTGCGAGAAGTTTGAGATTCCTATAATCAAACTTTGAGGCACAGTAAAGTGCTCCTAGGCCTAGGACAAACCAGATCGACTGCCTCATAGCATATGAGAATTCCCCTATCCCTTCCTGACTTGCTACTACAGAGCCTGCTGAAAGGATCATCGCAATACCAAATACATTCAGAACAAGCACTGTATAGAACAATCTTCGTTGAGTTGAAGTCCATGTATCTTTAGATGACCGGTTTACCTTTTCGGATGATTTCAACGTTGCAAATAAAACGCTTTTAATACTTTGCGAGAACGAATTAGCGTGTGGTTGATCAATTAATGACATTCTTCTCCTCTTCAAGGAGTTCGTTCACCTTCATTGCGAAATCAAGACCCCGTTCTTTGTAATTTTTGTACCAGTCGAATGATGCACAACCCGGCGATAGAAGAACTACGTCACCTGAGCGACTGCGGGTATGGGCTATTCCTACAGCATCTTGCATAGATTCTGCGAGAGATACGTTAACTTCTTTCCCAAAAGCCAACTCAATTTCTTCAGATGCCTCCCCTATTGCAATTACTTCCTTAACGCGATTCAACATAGGCGCAATTACTGTTAGATCTAATCCTTTATTGCGGCCGCCCATGATAAGTAGTACGTTGTCTAAACTTTCCAAAGCGGCAGTAACTGAGTGCGGTGTAGTTGATTTACTGTCATCAAACCAACGAACTCCTTTGTGCTCACTGATCATCTCAACTCGATGGGGAAGGTGAGAAAAGTGTCTTAGGGTTTCGACGATTGCGTCATTATCGGCCCCTGCATATGTTGCTGCTGATGCCGCTGCTAAAGCATTAGAAATATCATGTGGCGCACTTCTGGGCAGTTCCTCTACAGCCATCAGCTTACGCCCCTCAACAAACAAACAGTTATTCGAAACTTTGCTATTACCTTGATCTAGACCAAATGTTCTGAATACACCAAACGCAGGCCTATGGCTCATCACAATTGCATCATCCTCGTTGGCAAGTGCTACTTGATCGCCGGAAAGGTTTCCCCAAATTTGCGCTTTTGCCAGCTCATAGCTCTTAAGATCTTTGTGCACATCAAGGTGATCAGGAGAGAAATTTAGCCAAACTCCAACATCTGGTGCGAAATTGTAAGACTGCCCTAATCTAAAGGAAGATGCCTCCACTACAAATTTTGCTAGAGATTGGTCTTGGATTGCCTCAACTAATGGGGTGTCGGTATTTCCTACCGCCTTTGACTTTATTCCGCTTGTATTCAGCATTTGGTTTATCATCATCGTGACAGTCGTCTTACCATTTGTACCTGTCACAGCGACACATGAGCGTTCATCGTACATTTGAGCTAAATCAAATTCTCCGTGGATTAACAACTCATTATCTCGAGCAAATCTGAGAGCAATGTGGTCATCTGGCAACCCTGGCGTTGGGAAAATTACTTCGAGACCTTTTAAGTATTCTTCACAATCAGAATCATCATAACAAGTGTAAATTTTATTCTTAAGTTTCTTAGCCAATGTAAGTGCCGATTCCGTTGGGGAGTCATCAAATAGATGCAGAGAGAAACCCTTTCCGTCAAGAAATTTCGCTATAGATTGTCCGGTTAGACCAAGGCCATAAATTCCAATCTTTGACCCAGTTTCAATAGTCATCTCATTCATGGAGTAAACACTTCCCTCAAGTCTGACACCTCAACAAAGTCTGCATAGAAGATTCCAAGAGCAATAGCTACGAAAAATCCACTTATTATCCAGAACCTGACTATCACTGTTGTTTCCGGCCACCCGTGAAGTTCAAAATGGTGATGGAAGGGAGCCATACGGAAAATTCGTCTTTGATTCATCCACCTGTAGCCAACAATTTGCACGACTACAGAGATTGTTTCAAGTACAAAGATCCCGCAAATGATAGGAAGTAATAGTTGAGTGTTAGTTGCTAGACCTAAGCAGCCAAGTGCAGTTCCGATGGCTAGCGAGCCGGTATCCCCCATAAATATTTTCGCCGGTGCAGCATTCCACCACAAGAAACCTACACAGGCTCCAAGCATCGAAACAGCGACTACTGCTAAATCTAAAGCATGATCAAGTTGATAGATCTCCGGATGACGAAATGCCCAGAATGAAATGACGGTAAATGCGCTAAAACACAGAGTAGACGAACCTGCGGCCAAACCATCAAGTCCATCTGTCAAGTTAACTGCATTGCTCATTGCGATTATGATGAATGCAGCCCAAAAGACCCAACCGATTGGCCCTAAGTCAAAAGATATAGAATCCCAGCGCGTGAAAGACACTTCCGTATGCACATCAGTGAACAGAACCATAAGAATCGCGAATCCAAATGCTACGGTTGAAAGTCCTATAATTTTCATTTTTTTGTTCAACCCTAGATTCCTGGCATTACGAATTTTTATCCAGTCATCAAGGAAACCAACGAGTCCCGCTCCAAGGATCGCAAGCATTACGAAGAGTCCAGAGCGTGTATAAATTCCGTTATATAAATCTGAAATTATATAAGCCACGAAAGCTCCTAATACAACGGCTATGCCACCCATTGTCGGAGTCCCTGCTTTCGTTTGGTGACCCCCTGGGCCATCTTTGCGTATGGGTTGTCCTATCCCCTTTGATGAAAGCCACTTGATTAAGTATTTAGTCCCGAGAAGGGAAATTGAGGTGGATATCGTCACGGCAAGTAGAAGTCGAATCATTGTCTGCTGGCCTCCAGAGCTTCTCGCCCAACGTCGCTATCCAGAAACGGGAGTTGGGTTCCGCTTATCTCTTGGTACGGCTCACAACCTTTACCTGCTATCAACACGACATCACCCTCATCGGCTGAGTTAACAGCATGGAAAATAGCTTCTCGCCTATCTGGATTAACGTAAACACGTTCAGTATCACCAATTCCTGCCAAAATATCATTGATAATCCCCATTTGGTCTTCAGATCTAGGATTATCTGAAGTCAAGTACACATTCGTCGCGTGAGTTGCTGAAATCATTCCCATTTGGGCTCTCTTCGTTCTATCACGATCTCCACCGCAGCCAAACACTACATGTGTCCTTGCGTCTACTAGGAGTTCATTTATGGATAATAAAATTCTCTCCAACCCATCTGGGGTATGGCAGTAGTCAACGATTATGTACGGTTCACCTTCACTATGCTCTAGGAGTTCAAACCTCCCTAGAGTTCCTTTTGCACTTTCAAGACCTTTTACGATGACCTCTCTATTAAACCCGAGCGCCTCGGCAGTCACCGCTGCCGCTAGAGCATTCTCAAGATTAAATTCTCCGGGAAGTTTCAAATGAATAATTTGCCCTTTCCACCGAAAGGTAGTTTTAACAATAGTTTGTTCAATGATTTCAATATCATTTAACGAAAAGCTCACTTGAGGGATTTCGATGTCTTTCATCAGCCTTTTGCCAAACTCATTATCGGCATTTATGACGGCCAATTTTGAGTGAGTTGGGGTAAATAGCAAAGATTTAGCTTTGTAGTAACTTTCCATATCGCCGTGGTAGTCAAGATGGTCAAGGCTTAGATTGGTAAAAATTGCGGCATCATAAGCCATCCCGGAGATCCGGTGTTGAAGCAACGCGTGCGAACTTACTTCCATTGCCAGAAAAGATGCCCCACTTCCGACAGAGTCTCTGATTTGTCGCTGCAAGTCGGGCGCTTCTGGTGTTGTCAATTGGCCCGTTAACGTTCCTATTGTTTTGGGTTTCTTTCCTGCTGCCTCAGCTATTGCTGAAAGGATATTGACTGTAGTTGTCTTACCATTTGTGCCTGTCACGCCTACCGTTGTTATTTCTCGTGATGGGAAGCCATAAAATATTTCAGCTATTTCGCTCATCATTTTTCTGCTGTTGGAAGAAATAACTTGCGGAAAATCAATATCAATTTCCCTTTCCACAACTAGCGCACTTGCACCGCCTTTGATTGCGTCATAAACGAAATCATGACTATCGTTTTTTTCACCTTGGAAACAGAAAAAAAGGTCACCGCTGGTAGTTAAACGTGAGTCATAGCTTAATCCATGCACTTCAACATCACTGATTACCCCTAGTCTTTCGAAATCCGAGTTCTGGACGTTTTCTAGAATCTCGCCGAGGTTCATCCCTATTCTCCACCTTCTTGAATGGTTTGACCATTAAAGGCTTGTTGGTTGTTATCAGATAGTTGAACTTCCTTAAAGGGAGAGATTTGATAATGCCGCAAAGACCAAGCTGCTATTTCCCCAAATAGGGGGGCTGCAACATGACTTGCGTAGAATTGTTCTTCGATCGGAGCCGGGTCGTCAATGATAACTACCATTGAGAGTTCTGGTTTTTGGGCTGGAAAAAAGCCAGTAACTGTTGATGTATAGTGACGCTGACCGTTTATATCTAAATATGGATCGCGTTGACCGTTGGGCATTTCATAGCTATCTTCAGGTGCAAAGTACTTCCAGGATGTCCCTGTTTTTGCAGCAATCTTATACCCGTTTACGGAAGCCTTTTCACCTGTCCCATTCTCCACAACTGAGGTGAGTAGGTCTGCGACCTGATGAGCAGTAGAAGCAGCTATAACTTCTCTTGATGGAGTGCTAGCAAGACGCTTCATATTTCCACTTGGGTCGACAATATGGCTTACAAGTCGTGGAGCCACGAATATCCCGTCGTTTGCTATTGCAGAATAGGCGCTTACTAGCTGGATTGGAGTTACCGATATCCCATGCCCTAAAGCAATAGTATTCAAGTTTGATGGGTCCCATTTATTTAGATCATGGAGGATTCCTTGCGATTCGTAAGGGAACTCAAGCCCTGATGCCTGTCCGAAGCCAAACTTCCTGAGATAGTCATATAGCTTTTGTTGGCCTAATTCTTGCGCCCAAACTATCGTTCCTGTATTCGAAGAGTGCGTGAGTATCCCCTCTATGCTCATTTCTTGAGTTTCGTATTCGTATTCATCGCGCCAGATCTCTGTTTCCGTATTGCCTTCATTGTTCTCCCATTCGAGTATTACTGTGTCTGGGATATCTCTTTTACTGGTTCCTACTCCAAGCCCTTCATTTATGACACTTGCGAAAGTCATCGCCTTTAGTACGGATGCAGGTTCATAGCTAAATGTCACTGCTCGGTTATGAGATGTGGAGACGATTTCGCCTGTTTCAGTTGTGACCATAGATGCCATTGCCAGGATTTCTCCTGTAGATGGCTTTTGTATGATTACAATTCCGCCTTTTGCTTGGGCTTCTTGAATGGTCTTTGATAACTCAAGCTCAACTTGGGACTGTAAAGCCCTGTCTATTGTCAAAATAAGATCAGAGCCGTGAACAGCTTTTCGAATGGTTTCTGCTTCTGTTGGGATTGTGCTTCCATCAGCGCTTAACTCAACTCGTTGAATCCCGACTACCCCTTTGAGTTCTTGCTCATACTGTAATTCCAGGCCTGAACTTCCGAGATTGTCGACTGTCACCCCTCCAAGAACTCCTCTTGCAAGTTGTTTTCCAGCCACGTGAAACCGTCGAGGTTCATAATCTACGTAAACCCCTCCTAAATTCAAATTGAGTATCGCTTCAGCAGATTCAAGACTAGCTTGTCTGACTATGTACTCAAAACGGGTAGGCGAGTTGAATTTTGTAAGTATCGTCTTTGCTTCTTGCATTTCGTCAACGCCCGGCAAATCTAGATAATTTGCTAATATTTGTGATTTCTCTACTCCATTATCTGTGAGTTGGGGATCAATATAGATGTACGGTTGTGGAAACGAAATAGCTAGCTCATAGCCATTTCGGTCTAGAATAGAACCACGTTCTCCTTTTACTTCGCGTTCAATTACTCTCTGGTTTATTCCCCTCTCCTCGTATTTGGTGTTGTTTAGTATTGAGAGGTCAATTAAACGCCAACTGATAAAGAGAGTACAGAATCCCAATATGACTAAAAGGAAATGCCGCCGTTTATCTTCGGAATAAACTGTAGTTTGCGTCACTGCCCCTGCCTTTGCGAGCTGATTTGGCTCCATTGCCACCCTTGCAAACTCTCACTTGACAATGGGTCTAGGTATATTGTGACCTCTGGAATGATCATCCCTAGTCCGTTGACTGTTTCAAACTCTTCACTTGGTTCCGCAAGCGCAATTCGCATTATTCTTTTAGTCGATTCAAGTTGTGCTATATCAAACATCAGTGATCTGTTGTCAGAATCTAATTCTGTTATTGACTCAGAGAGAGCATCAATTTGGGTCTGACGCTGAACAATCATTGCGCTAAGGAGCATTCTGCTGAAAAACCCGATTGAAATGAGGAGAATAAGGATGATGCCTACAGAGCGAAACCATGATTTAGGGTTGTTTACTAACTCGAGTTTAGGTTTCCCTACTTCAATTGGCCTCTTATCAGTTAACGGGAAGACTGCCATTACAACTCACTGACCTTTTCAAATTTTCGTAGAAGCGCTGAGGAAGCTCTAGGGTTTCTCGAGATCTCTTCACTGGATGCTCTTTGAGCTTTTCGTGCTAGTAATATTATTTCTTTCTCATGCCGAACTTCAGGGTGATATTTTGAGTTACTGATATCAAGACCAGCTAGTTCCCTTAGTATTCGTTTGACAATCTTGTCTTCGCCGGAGTGATATGAGAGCACTATGCCACGACCACCGACCTTGAGCATTTGTATTGCTTCTCTGATAGATGATTCCAATATCTCTATTTCGCAATTTACGGCGATACGTAAAGCCTGAAAGGATCTTCTGGCTGGGTGCCCTGGGGAGCGCTTAGAGCGCGCTGGTATCGCATCGCTGATTATGTTTGCTAATTCTTTTGTACTCGTGATAGGGCGCATGGAAACAATGGCTCTGGCTACACGTTTTGAGTATCTTTCGTCGCCATAGTTATAGAGCAACGATGCCAGTTCTTCTTCAGATGACTCATTTACATATTTTCCAGCAGTAATTTGTGTCTCCGGATTCATTCGCATATCGAGAGGGCCATCGTTTCTGAATGAAAACCCTCTGTGTGGATTGTCGAGTTGGTATGAGGAAACTCCCAAATCAAATAAGAAACCTGATAATTTCTGCTTTCCAATATATTTAGCAACAGCTGAAAGATCATCGAATCTGCCGTGAATGAGAGATACTCTATTTCCAAACCCCGCTAATTTGGACTCCGCGGCTGCCAAAGCCTCTAGATCTTGATCAATTCCAATTATGTTTAGGTCATCTCTTGACTTTAAGATTTCGAAGCTATGTCCCCCACCACCAATTGTTGCATCTAGGATCGGGCCAGAGGGAACAGTAGATAATGTCTCTGTTACGATCTCAGCCATAACTGGGATATGAGCAAAAGCGGGTGGCGAAAAACGGGTGATCCGGCGACCAGAAAGACCGGTCGCCGGATCCAGGGGAGACCCGTTGGTGGTTGGACTTATATATTTTGCTTCATTCATAATTTTTCATTCATCGCTTTTCGGCAGTCTCTCGGACAATAGGCGTACGTCGGGATTTCTCCCCGATCGAACTAGATAGCAAGCGGGCGGAGTAGAGGCTCGTATCTCATCACCCGAAAGACTGCCCAGAAGCGATGAATTTATCCCTTAGTTATCACCCTTCACCTTCTCCCTTTCATCTATGTCTTGATTTCTTTTCATAACCACACACTTTCTGTTAATTCGCTTTCAGGCTCTCCTTCAATACGATTCCATTCGTTCGGAATCCATATCTCAAGCCTGTTAATAACACCGATGAGAACTGCTTCTCGCTCAAGCCCTATTTCATCTCGCAGTTTTGTTGGGATAGCTATTCGCCCTTGAGCGTCTGTTTTGACTTCTGATATGCTTGCGGACCATCTTCGTTGAGCATCTGCAGTCACCTTTTTGCCTTGGACTTGTTCAATTAAGCGTTCTGCAACTTTCTCAATCTCTTCAGCCGAGTAAACCATAAGGCATGGAGCTTCTAGTGATTTAGCAATGAATGCTGCATCTTGCAGGTGGCGACGAAAGTTCGGAGGCAAAACTAACCTTCCTTTTTCATCAAGTAATCGCTCGTGCTCGCCTGTAAACATCGTCTTCCCTGGTTATCTACACTCAACTTTTGCTAAGCAAAGGTCATATTGTGCTTGGGTATTACTACCCTTTCTCTCCCTATTGCTCCACAATAACCCCTATTGCTCCACTTTTCAACACTTTAAACCAAAAAATGGTCAAAGCATTCTTTTCTCGAGCACAGTTTCGAGTTGAACTTAGAAAGTTACGCTAGAGCGAAGGCAGTGCCGATAAAAACGCATTCAGTGCGTTCTGTTTTTCGCACCGTATACCTATTCCGGCGGAACTGATCAATTTATCAAGGTCAGGAATTGGGGAGCTTCTGTATGCAGCTATCATATGCTCTGGTTTCCAATTGATGATTAAAGCGCATTGGAACCTGGTACCAAATTTTGAGCGACGCTGAGAGATGCCTAAAATTTTCCTGTTTCCGACAAATAGCTCCCCCGCAGCTCTGCTTATAAAGCAAACCAAGTCCGATGCCTCTGATCGAGAGAACTTTTGATCAAAGAGAGAACACTCAATATTTAACCGCTTCAAAGCATCATGCCAGATCTTGCCAATCCACATAGATGCTTTTGTAATGTCAGGAATCCAGAATTTCGATCCTTGAGGAATGAAAATATCCACCCATAGCATATCTTCCGGTGAGACAAGCACTGCCCCTCCGCCACTCTGTCTTACAGTTAAGTTGATATTTTGCTCTTCAAGGTAACTCAAATTCAGGAAAGCCCTTCCCCTTTGGCTTTTGCCTAATACGAGGCAGGTATCTTTAGGCTCTATGATCCAAATTGTCGGCTTTTGCCATTCTTCAAGGTTTGCTTCATGAGCAAGAGCCGTTTCAGAATATTTAGTTTCAATTGTCCAACTGTCTAATTGATTTGTGGGTCTACGGTCATGCAAGATGCTTTCACTTTCTTGAAGGCCAGTCCCGGCACCATTTCAGATAGGTCACCACGTCCATAGCTAATCGCGAAAAATCTTCGCTTGACCCATAAGCAGTGTGAATCCTGAAATTAATGTATGACTTCTCAGGAACAGGCAAAAACGGAGGCCTTGTGTACCAGTTTGATTTTCGTATTCGCCAAATTTGCTTTAAGGCAACAGGCCAGATCGAGGGTTTCCTTAAGACAGCAATGATTACCGACATAACGGCTCGGCTACTTATTTTAACTGTCATTATTTTTGGAAGAAAAGAGACTCACTTTAGCGGTTACTACTGAATTGGGTCGTCGGGTCGGAATTTATCCCTCATTTTGCCTCTCTTATCGGCAATTGAATCTTTTAAATTACCTGAGCGAACATTCATTGACAGTTGGTTCATCCCAGCTCGCCCGAGCCTTCTGAGATTCTGCTCAAATAATAAAGCGGCAGCAAGCATCATTACAAAGCCAATGAATGCCAACCAAAAGCTAATAGACAATGTCAGAACTATAGTTACCAGGCCAATAATAAAACCAAGCACAGACCATTTTATATTTCGCGCTGAGTGAGTATAAACCGTTGTTGTTGCTACTTCTTTTGCTAACGCTGGGTCAGTTTCATGTAACTGCTGTTCTATTTGACTAAGTATTCTTTGTTCATCATCTGATAGTGGCATACTTATATCATCTCATAAAGACCGGCATTCAACAACGTATCAAAGCTGAGTTTTATTTTGAAGATTCCGGCCCCCATTGCTGAATTCCTCTTTTCTTGGAGTTCAAACCCTTTTCAGTCAATGTACTTGCCACGCCTATTGAGTCGGGACCGTATTTAGATCGGATGCTGTCGATTGCATCTTCAGTTTCTCTCCACTCACGATCATTAGTTCCTATTTCATCAAAAGACAGTTGAAGTCCATTTTTTGCCTGAGAAAAGTTTGAGGCCCCAACACCCAGAAGGCGGACACCAATTGATAAATCTATAGTGTCGAGCAAAGCAATTGTTTCCCGAGCAATCACTTTCCCGCTATCAGTTGGGTTTGGGAGGGTTACGGACCTCACTAACGTTGAGAAATCAGAAAGTCGCACCTTCAGCGATAAGGTCCTAGCAAGATTTTCGGAGCCTCTCAATCTTTTACCAACCGAATCAGAAAGCCTAGAAATCTCTGAATGGACTCGTGGTAAGTCAAATAAGTCGTTGGCAAAAGTTTCTTCATTTGAAATAGATTTAGCTTCATGACTAGGTTCAACGCTTCGTTCATCAATACCAAAAGACAGTCGGTGAAGATGTGCTCCCTGGACCTTGCCTAATGCATCCTTGAGGGCACCGAGCGGAAACGTTCGCAATTCGGAAACAGTTGTTATGCCTAGTTGTGCAAGACGCTTCACAGTAGCCGGACCAACGCCCCACAATGCTTTAACAGGTAACTTATCCAAGAAATCGATAACGCCATCAGGATGGATCACCATGACACCGATTCCAGGAATTGGTCCAGATTCACTTGGCGAAGGTTTAGCTTCTTCGGTGGCTAATTTCGCCATAAATTTATTTGGAGCAATCCCAACGGAGCAACTCAGACCTTGTTCGGACCGGATATCTTTCCTTATCGCTTTGGCTATTTCAAGAGGAGTTCCATAAAGTCGCTGACTGCCTCCGACATCCAAAAAGGCTTCATCAAGTGAGATTGGTTCAACGAGCGGGGTATATCTATGGAAAATTTGCATGACCTTGTAACTAGTTGCTGCGTAATATGTATGGTCTCCTGGAAGGAAAATTGCCTCAGGGCAAAGCTTCTTTGCGCGAAAAGCTGGCATAGCCGAATGGATCCCAAAAGAACGTGCCTCATACGAGGCAGCAGCCACTACTCCACGATTTCCCGCACCACCTACTACTACAGGTTTACCAATAAGTTCTGGTCTTCGCACAAGTTCAGCAGATACAAAGAAAGCATCCATGTCCACATGCATGATGTGCGAAGTTGAAATTTTTTTACTCATGTCAGGCGCTTTTCAGGGTGTCCAGTTTAATGACGCCCTTACATTAGTTTAAGCCTAGGGCATACCTTGCTATGAGTCTATGCTTTTTTTAGGTGCCATTAGTCACTGTTTAATTGCTAAAAAATTCCAAGTTCTTGGTGACCGATGCCTTATGATTGAAACATGGCTGATGAAATAGACCCAAAAGACTGGGATTCCTCAGAGCATACAGAATCTTCCATTGAAATTATACCTAACTCAAAGATTGGCAAGTATGAAGTTGCTAATCTACCCGTCACCGCAACTCCGATGTCTGGTCCATCGAAGCCTTCTCAGGCAATGGCGTTCGGTTCAATACTTTTAGGCGGACTCTGCGGTGGATTGATAGGTTTTGCATTCACAGATTTGCAGTGTTCTGGAAGTTGCACTGGTGCATCCGGAATTAGTGCGCTTATTGGAGCAATAGTTGGTGCTGGTGGTGTTGGTGTCGTATCAATTCTTGCTTTACGCGCTATGAATGAATGGAAAAGTAAGTCAGAGCCTGAAACAGATATTGGCAACGATCATCAGCAAAGCTCTATAGATGATTAGCTACCATAAGCTTCGCGATGAAGCCCTAGAATGCGTTGCTACTGTGACATCTTCAATCAATATTTGTTCGGCAAGTGAACGAAAAACTGATATTGAAAAGAAATCATCTTCCTCTGATTATGTCACTTCGCTGGATCGACAAATTGAATCAGGAATTGTTCAATTCATTAGGAAAAACCGAGCGAACGACGGAATTCTTGGCGAAGAGGGAGCTTCTAGGTCTGGGACATCTGGGATTAGGTGGATAATTGACCCAATAGATGGGACAAGTAATTTTGTATATAGTATTCCCTATTTCAGTATCTCTATTGCTATTGAAGCTGAGGGAGAAATCGTTGCTGGGGTTGTAGCAGACTTGAGCTCCAACGATATTTTTGATGCTGTCAAAGGCCACGGTTCGAGATGTAATAACGAAGTAATTAAGGTGAACGATAATGACTCTCTTCAGAGTGCCATAGTCACAACAGGATTTAGTTACAGGCCTGAAAGAAGGGAGTTTCAAGGGGGTATGTTGCAACACATTCTTCCTAGAATTGGCGATATCCGTCGCTTCGGTTCTGCTGCTCTGGACCTTTGCTGGCTTGCTACGGGCCGTGTAGATGCGTTCTATGAAGAAGGACTAAACCTATGGGACTACGCTGCAGGTAGTCTGATAGTCTCTGAAGCCGGAGGCACCGTCAGAACTGTGAATCTAGCTCATGGCATAAACCTCCTACTTGCCACGAATGCTCATCTGGATAAAGAATTTCAGATATTGATAAATAACGCTCTGCAACATTAACCTAGGAATCCTTACCCCCCACCTACCACCCATCTTGATAATCACCTATGCTGTGCGTATGACTACGACAATTTTAGTTGTTGAAGACGATGAACGTATTCGCACAGCGGTCCGGTTAGCGCTCCAAAAAGAGGGATGGAAAGTCCTAGATGCCGCAACTGGCGAAGAAGCACTTCAAATTTTCCAGTCAGAGAAATGCGATATTCTTCTAATTGATATCATGCTTCCTGGCATAGACGGATTTGAAGTTTGCCGTTCTATTAGGAAAATTAGTGAGGTACCAGTAGTAATGGTGACGGCTAGGGATGATACTCATGATGTTGTCGCCGGATTAGAAGCCGGAGCGGACGATTACCTAACCAAACCTTTTGCTCCTAAAGAACTTAGCGCCAGAATTAGGGCACTTTTGAGGAGAGTTCGTCTCCCCTCCCCAGAATTGAGCAAACTCGACTTCGGTGATTTAAAGATCCTTCCAGATCAGGGTCAAGTCATAGTAAACGACCAAACTATTCACTTAACTAGAACAGAGTTTCAATTACTCGTCGAGCTCGCTTCTGTACCTGACCGTGTTTTCAGCAGAGATGAACTGTTAGAGCGGGTTTGGGGTAAAGACTACTTTGGCGATGGAAGATTAGTTGACGTTCACATTCGTAGACTGAGAAAAAAAATTGAGCCTGAAGATGCACGGCCTCAGTATGTAGTCACCGTCCGCGGTTTTGGTTACAAACTAAAGAGTTGACAAATAGTGAAATCGCTCAACCGGTCACTCCGCATCAGGACGAGGCTAATTTTGACATTCGGACTAAGCGCACTATTAATCACTAGCGGAATATCTGTGCTCACATACTTTCTCGTGCGAGGAAACCTAATTGAAAATAGAAACCAAAGTGCCTTGAGCGTTGCATCAGTTAATGCGAGGCAAGCTGAACGTAGGATATTTGAAGGAGCTACGGACAAAGCGGTGAGGGATTTTCTTTCAAACCTTCGAGGGGTGCGTGCAGAATCGACACCGGTATTAAGACTTGAAACTGACTGGATTTCGGCTGATCCGGTAGTTTTCGCGGCTCCAGATAGTATTAACGCGAAGTTATTAGAAGTCGTCAATACCTCGCCTCTGGACGGGGCAAAAATGAAATACCGCATGGGGAATGGAACACCCGTGCTCGTTATTGGCTTTCCTTTAGCAACACGGAATGCTCTTTATTTTGAAGCGACACCCCTTGACGACATTGAAGATACTCTTGATTCCCTAGCGAACATTTTGATGCTAGTGAGTGGAGGCGTGTTTATTTTTGGGATTGCCTTGGGTATGTGGTCATCGAGAAGAGTTTTATTCCCCGTTGAAGAAGTAGGACAGACAGCACGAGCAATTGCAGTTGGTGACCTTTCGGCGCGTCTTGACGTTGGGAATGATCCCGACCTTGAGATGCTGGCATCGACATTTAACCAAATGGCTAACACTTTAGAACAAAGAATAGAAGCAGATGCTAAATTTGCAAGCAATGTATCACATGAGCTTCGTTCACCCTTAACTACAATCATGGCGTCCATTGAAGTTCTAAATGGCAATGCAGCCTCTCTTGACGAGAACTCTAAACTTGCTCTTGATCTTTTGAATGAGGACTTAGAGCGTTTCAAGCAACTAGTTGAAGATCTTCTAGAAATTTCGCGTTACGATGTCGGTGCCAACGCACTAACACTAGAGAGATTTCTTGTTGTTGAGTTCTTGGAGAGGCTCACCGAACAGCGAAGCTCTGGAGTAATGAGTATCAATTTTCCGTTTGAGATAAACGATATCCTCATTGAAGCCGACAAGAGACGGTTGGCTAGGGTGATAAGCAATTTGCTTGACAATGCAGATCATTATGCGGGCGGTGCTACCCACATCGAAGTGCGAGCCGATGAGGACACATTGATACTTTCTGTCATAGATAATGGACCAGGGATTACTCAAGAAGATCGGTCATCAATCTTTGAAAGGTTCGCTCGTGGAGCAGAGGGAAGTCGCAGAGGGTCCAGCACAGGGACTGGCTTGGGGTTATCGCTCGTGACTGAACATGTCAAGCTTCATGGTGGTTCTGTAGAAGTTACCAGCGCAAATTCAGATGGAAGCGGGTCGAAATTCACCGTAACTTTGCCAGGAGTAATAAAATGAGGGGAACACCTATTTTTTTAGCCATAGTGCTCTTGTTTACATCTTTAGCCTGTGGCGTTCCAGAGGATGACAAACCTGGAGCAGTCGACTCACCGTTGATCGACCGTGCTGAAATTCCGGAAGGTTCTTCGGTAGATGGTGAAGGCCGAAATGAGTATATATACCTTTTTGACATAGACAATAAACTCTCACCTGTACTCCGAAAGATCCCATCTCTCGACTTAAAAGTCACTGACCTGATAAATGAACTCACTGCTGATTTATTGCCAGTTGAACGCCAAGCGAACCTAAGTACTACAGTCCCGATAGGCCTATCGTTGGCAGGGGTAACACAAGATAATGATCTTGCGATTATCAACTTTGATGCAGGCGGTCTGGAAGTGATCGAAGGAGATGAACTTGCTAAAGCTTTAGCGCAAATTGTTTGGACTTTAACGGAAACTGGTGATTTAGATTCCATTATCATCTCGATAGAGGGAGAAATTAAAACATGGCCAACTCCCAACAGCGGAGATCAACAACTTTTAAGAAGAATTCAATTCATGAGCTATGCTCCTGAAGTCACGTTAGGGATCACTGGCTAGGAACTTAGGAAGTCTTATTCACAAAATCAAAAGGATAAATCAAACATGGAGGTAATACTTTCAATAGATGCTGGGACCACAGGAGTTAGATCTATTCTAGTTGACAAGCAAGGATCTATCGTTGAAAGCGCATATCGAGAGTTTTCTCAATATTTTCCTCAAGACGGCCACGTAGAACATAACCCCTTAGAAATTTGGGAAGCTATAGAAGATACGATAGCCGAAGTTATTCAAAGGTTTGGGTCACAACCAGTCGCGATCGGTATAACAAATCAGCGTGAAACCATAGTTTGTTGGGATAAGAAAAGTTCACTTCCTCAGAGTAATGCTCTTGTCTGGCAAGATAGGCGGACTTCAAAGAGGTGCACACAATTACTGGAAGACGGGGTTCTTCCTTTAATAAGGGAATCAACAGGGCTTGTTCTAGACCCCTATTTTTCAGCTACAAAAATTGAGTGGCTTATTCAAAATAAAATTGAACTATCTGAAAGCACTGCTTTCGGGACTATCGACAGTTGGATTCTGTGGAAATTAACTGACGGTGCAGTTTTTGCGACCGACGTCACTAATGCATCGCGCACTATGCTATTCAACATCCATGACTTATCTTGGGACGATAACCTCCTTGACCTATTTGGAGTTTCAGCAAGCAATTTGCCGGAGGTTTTACCATCAAGTGGACATTTCGGAATAACAAAAAATCAACCATTGCTCAATACAGGAATTCCAATAACAGGAGTTGCAGGAGACCAGCAAGCATCATTATTTGGACAAACAGGTTTTGCAGATGGAGATGCAAAGAACACTTACGGCACAGGGTCCTTTGTTCTCTTGAACACTGGAGACTCATGTCCTGACCCTGTTGATGGGTTATTAAATACAATAGCGTGGTCGCTTTCAAAAAATGGAAAGAATTCTGTGACATATGCTTTGGAGGGGTCAATTTTCTCAACAGGTTCAACTGTTCAGTGGCTACGTGACGGACTGGGAATCATTAAAGAGGCGTCAGAACTGGAAAGCCTTGCACTCCAATGTGATTCAACAGACGGGGTATTTCTGGTTCCAGCATTCACTGGGCTTGGTAGCCCATGGTGGGACCCTACAGCACGAGGCACTTTAATAGGAATAACTAGAGGAACAGGTCGTAGCGAGATAGCACGAGCGGCGATTGAATCAATGGTTTTTCAAACCCGAGATGTGATTGAGAGCATGCGAAAAGCCACTGGAAGATCTATAAGAAGTCTTAAAGCAGACGGTGGGGCTTCAGTGATGAATATGATGCTACAACTCCAGGCAAACCACTTACAGGTCAACGTATCTCGACCCACCTCACACGAGACTACAGCTTTAGGCGCTGCGTATTTGGCTGGACTTGCTCATGGGTTTTGGAAATCTTTGGAAGAGATTGGTAGCCTTTGGTCAGTTGAATTCACTGCCCACCCGAGAGAACTTACCGAAATAGATGAATTTGCGCACCAGAAATGGCTACTTGCAGTCAGGCGAAGCTTAGATTGGGCTATTTAAGATTCAGAGTTTCGTAAGAGTACTCTTTATCTGACGGATCGCTTGATTGGTCCTCTGTTCATTTTCGATTAAGGCAAACCGTACATAGCCTTCCCCACCAGGGCCGAATCCGATACCTGGCGAAGTAGCGACCTTTGCTTCTGTTACTAGCCATGAAGCAAAATCGATTGAGCCCATATGTGCATATGGCTCAGGTATCTTTGCCCAAACAAACATGGTTCCTTCTGGCGGCTGAATTTCCCAACCTATCCTATTGAGACCGTCGCAAAGGCTATCTCGCCGACTTTGATATATGCTGTTCACTAGTTGTGGATGATCAGCTGCTTCGTTCATCGTCACAGTTGCTGCTATCTGTATTGGCTGAAATGTTCCGTAATCCAAGTACGATTTGAGTTTGGCGAGCGCAGCGATTAC
>Ga0207993_1000252_pt1 | contig 21745 bp, 18 predicted proteins | sample ETN01SmetaG_2_FD_185791 | JGI IMG/M metagenome (GOLD analysis project Ga0207993, IMG submission 185791) | Marine microbial and viral communities from oxygen minimum zone, Eastern Pacific Ocean - ETNP2014F12-01SV265 (SPAdes) (version 2) | ecosystem: Environmental > Aquatic > Marine > Oceanic ...
TTCTTTGTCTTTCCTTGCACAATCAGGAACATCCGTGTTGACTAAAAATATACATGAATCGCCAGTAATTAAATGGAAAGGGTTAGTTGACACATTGGAAACAATGTAGCTAGAGATTAGCTTCGCATGAGAATCACCGAAAATATATACTGATTTGTTAATATTATCGTTATTAAAAATACAAATATCTCTTGAGTTATTAGATTTAGAATGGTGACAGTTTTCACCGTTCTGATAAGCACTAAAGTTATCAGCATCATAAAAAAGTATTACTTTTTCTGGCATATCGTATCTTTGGGTAAAAAACCCATTATTTATAATAGTTAAAGCATTAAAACCTATAATCAAAAAAAGAATGGGTAATAAATTTAGAACTTTTATATTTTTTTCTAATTTTATAAAATACTTTTCTATGTATATGTAATTAAAGTAAGAAATTCCATATATAAATATAAGTAAAATTAGTGAGTCGATGAATATTGATATTAAAAATTCTATTTGATATTTGTATAAAAACCATTTGAAAAAAGAATAAACAGGTTGATGAAAAAGGTAGATTGAATAAGAAGCCTTACCTATGTTTTTAATTGTTTTATTATTATTTATTTTTACAAAAATAGATGACGAATCGTTAGAAATAAGTACAAAAAACACACCTGCTGTCAATATTATTTTTGGCTCAATATCAAGTATCCAATTATCATCAAAAAAACAGATTGGGAAAATAATTAAGAAATATGAGAAATAAGTAAAAAATTTATTTGAATTTATTCGTGGTATAAAACCTGCAACTGATCCTACGAGAAGTTCCCAGCCTCTATATTGAGTAAGGTAAAATTTATCATTTAGCTCTGTTTGGTTCATAAAAAAAGAAATTATTAATAATAAAATTAATGATTTCAATAATATCTTTTTATTTATCCTAAATATTAGAAATAAAAATAATGGAAATAATATATAAAACTGTTCTTCAACCGCTAAGCTCCATGTATGCAAAAGTGGCATTAACTCTGCTCCAGAAGAATTGTAAAAGTCTAAATTATTGAAATAGAGATTTGAATAAAAGAAAAGAGATGCAAATACTGATTTAGCATAACTTATGTATTCATTTGCTGGTAATAAGTAATAAGCAAAAGGTGTTGTAAATATCAATACACTCAAAAGTGCTGGTATGATCCTTTTAATCCGTCGAATATAAAAATTTTTAAATTTAAATTGATCATTGTTTAAATCAGAAATTATTATGTTTGATATTAAATAACCAGAAATTACAAAAAATAAATCTACGCCTAAAAATCCGGCATCAAATAACTTTATTTCCGAGTGGTATATAACAACTGATGAAACTGCTATCGCTCTTAGAAGATTTATATCACTCCTGTAAGAAATTCTTGAAATATCTTTTAAGGGAGAAAATATATTGAAATTTTTCATTTTTTATAATGTTAGTTAAGTTTCTTGATTATTTTCAAAATGAGATTTTTAATGTTTAATATAATATGTATGAATATATTGATTTTTGGATTTGGTAATAGAGCAAGGTCATATATATTAAAGTCGATTTTAATAGCTATAGAAAATCCTAAAATAACTGTAATCACTAAAAAATCAAATCCCAACAAAGAGCAGTTTCCAAATATAGAATTTTTTAATTTTCATGATTTTTATAAAATAAAAAATCAAAATTTTGACTTAACCATTCTCTCCGTTCCTAGTTCAAATCAGCTAGAGATTTTGAATGAATTAAATAAAAATTATCATAAAAATATATTATTAGAAACACCTGTGAATAAAAACATATTAAAAGTTTCAGAAAATTTAAATATTAAAGTATTGGAAGACATTCAGTTTGCTACAGAAATAATAAACATATTTAAAAATTTATTACACAACAGTGATAAAAAAGAAATTTACTTTATAGCATCAGCACATGAGTACCACGGAATTGCTTTAGCCGAGTCGTTAGTTGGAACTAACTTTATTAAAAAGAAAAGAAATATAAATAAAAATTCTGAAATAGAATTATACCTTGAGTCAACCAACTCAGAAAAGATCTACACTACAAGTCCAAGTCGTTTTGACCTTGGATATATTTTTTTCCGAACAGACACTGGCAATTATCTATGTGGAAATGAATCTTCTTTTCTAGCTGATAAAAAATTTAAAAATATAACTAAATACAAAAAACTAGAAGATATGTTTGAATTAAAAACTTTCGACAAGACTGTTTCAGATAATTGGGTGAGAGACCTTTCAGAGTTTAGATTTCTTGGATTAATTAATTTTTTTGAAAATATAAATGAAATAAATAATGCACAGAGCATTAGTGACTCATTAAGACAACAGCGAATAGCTAAAACTAATAAATTAGTAGTAGAAGTTAAGAAAAGAATTTATAATAAGATTTATGAATCACAATAATCAAGATTTATTCGAAAAACTACACTTTGATGGTTTCGTTTTATTCCCAATTGATAACAAAAATGAAATAGTAAATTATTGTATAAATGAAATTAAAAATGTATCAGAAGAAAAAATTAAAGAAGGTTTTTACCTAGATAGAGATGCTGCAGTTGGTAAAGAAGGATTGGCAGCTGATTTGAAACCGTCAGTTTTTGACTATGATCAAAACCTAGAAAAATTTTACACAGAAATAGGTGTAGTTGATTTCCTAGAAGAATTCCAAAATTTCAAATCAAGTATTGCAACACTACAACTTAGAGGTGCATACGACGGGTCATCATATTTAAGCTGGCATAGAGATACTCATTATTACAGTAATGCTAAAGCACCCTCTGGTAATGTTCCTCCAATTTTTAAATCTATTTTTTATCCGAATTTACATGGAAACAGTGCAAGGCCAACCTTGCACGTAAGCAATGGGTCACATTTAAGATATTTCAAAAATAAGAATGTAGATTTAATGGTTCCGAGAACACCATTTTTTAAGAAAACTAAAGTTTTTGAATCTAATGATTATGTATTAGTTTTCAATACTTCGATATTGCATGCTGTATTGCCGGTATCGGGTCCCCCAATATTTAGAATGATTGCTGCGTTCAAGAGTCCAAAATCTATAAATTAGATAAGTATTTCTCAATAAAATACAATTTCCAAATTCTATTTGAATTAATTCGTGTTCGAAAATTTTTTAAATTAGAAATATTTTTATTTCCTAGAAGATTCATTAAGTAACCATCATTAATTTCTTCTTCAATCTTATTAATATTGTTATATATCCAATTTTCAATATCAAAACTAAATCCCATTTTTTTTCTTGATAAAAATTCATTATTAAAATCAGAAGCTAAAAATTTCTTTAAAGGTTTTTTTGGATTAAAAGATATAACATTTTTTAAATCTGTAGACACTACGTATTCTATTAATTTATGATCTAAAAATGGAGACCTTACTTCAAGTGAATTCGCCATTGAAGCTCTATCTATTTTCACAAGCATCATTTCCGAGAGGAAAAAATTATATTCATTAATCATCAATTTTTTTACTAAATCGATATTTTTATGGTCAGAAGATTCATTTAAATAGTTAATTTTTTCAAACCCCAAAAAATTAGAAAATTTTGTATCTTCAAGTGTAGAAAAATAAGACTTCATAGAGTCTCCGGAGTATTTTGAAAATTTATAACCTGTTCCTAAAAAATATGGCTGGAAGTTATATAATTTTGAGTATAAATTATTTAAAATGCTTCTTTTAATTAAAGAATTTTGGAATCTATCATAACCTCCTAGAAGCTCATCTCCTCCATCGCCAGATATTGCTACCTTATATTTTTTTGAAATTTCTTTAGATAATACGTAAGTTAATACAGAAGATGGGTCAGAATAAGGCTCATCAAATGCACTAATTGAATGTGTAATTTCATTTTGATATATACTGTTTGAAATATTTACTTTTTCTTGATTTGTTTTATATTTATGAGACACAAAATCAACCCATTTTTCCTCATTGTATTTGGGGCTTTTCTGAACTATCGAAAAAGTGTCTACACTATCTAATACTTCATTTAAGTTTTTAGTAACTGCTGTTGAATCAATTCCACCTGACAAAAAAGATGAGAAAGGAACGTCAGACCTAGTTCTTACACTGCATGCCTCATAAAACAAATTTTCAAACACTTGATTACTAAATTGATTTTCTTCGATATAGTTTTCAATATTCCAATATTTAATTTCTTGAACAAATTCAATATTTTTAAACATATTAAATTCGAGATAGCTTCCCGGTCTTACTTTGTATATATTTTGAAATATTGTGTCGGGGGATGGAACTACACCCAAGTTGATATATTTATTTAATGAATCATAAGAAATGTCTGACTTATTTAATTTTAAACATTTCACAAGTGAAATTAGATTTGTTGAAAACACTAGTTTATTATCTTCATGCTTATAAAATAAAGGCTTTTGCCCTAACCGATCTCTACATAAAATTACTTTTCCTGTATTGAGATTCATATAAAAAAAAGAAAATTGTCCATTGCATTTGTCTAAAAATTTTGCTCCATATCTTGAGATTCCTAAAAGTAAGACTTCTGTATCAGAATGGCTGGTTCTAAATTGTTCGCCTTTTTGTTCTAATTCTCTCCTTAATTCAGTAAAATTAAAAATCTCTCCGTTAAACAATATGTATGAATTGTGTTCTTTAGAGAACATTGGTTGACTAGCTTTAGTATCAAGATCAATTATCGCTAACCTATTAAATATTAACGATATATTAAATTTCTCTTTATATTGTAAATTTAAACTTTTAGTTTCATCAGGTCCTCGACAAACTTGAATGTGATTCGCTTCATCTAATAATTTGGAATCTATTTGGTTTAATGAAATTTCGCCTATGTAGCCGCACATAGGAACATGATAATAAAGTACTTCTTTAAAATTAAGAGAATTTTATAATGATTAAAATGGAGACTTACTATCCGGTAGCAATCTTTTGTTATAACAGGCCTAATCATCTAAAAAAAACACTTGAGTCAATTAAGAAAAATGCTGAGACTGTTCACACTAAAGCTTATTTTTTTATTGACGGCGCTAGGAATAATCAAGACAAAATAAAAATAAATAAAACTAAAGAAGTAATTAACAGTTCTAATATCTTTAAGGAAAAAATAATTATTAGTAGAGATAAAAACTTCGGAATGCAAAAAAATGTAATCTCTGGCATAACGGACGTACTACTTGAAAATGAGGCCGTGATAGTTGTAGAAGATGATTTAAAGTTTTCAAAGTATTACTTAAATTTTATGAACAAAGCTCTAAATTTTTATAAACCTTATCAGAATGTTTGGCAAATAAACGCATGGAGTTATCCAAGTTATATTTCTTTTGGAAAAAAAACAAAAATAAGTAATCAAATGAGTTCATGGGGCATGGGCCTTTATAAAGATAAGTGGGAGATTTTTGCTAAAGACGAACTTAAACTAACCAACAAAATAGATAAAAAAGATGATGAATACAAAAAAAAGTTTAATTTTGAAAATGGTTATCCCTGGCTTAGGGAAATTGAAATGAATGAAGAAGGAAGAATTAGCACTTTTTCGTGTTTTTGGTATCAATGTATTTTCATAAACAATGGGGTGACAGTATTTCCAGGAAAATCTTTAGTCTTTAATACAGGTTTTGACGGATCAGGTGTACATAGTGGAGCTAGAGATGTACATGGTAAAAAGATTTTTGAGGGAGAAATTAATGATTTTAAAATTCCTACTTCATTTGACAAATTGTTTAAGTTGAATGCAAGAATTTTTTATTTCTTTTTTTCGGTGAAAGACTACTTCAATTACCATAAAACAAAAATATCATCTTTTAGTAATTTCTATTCTTTCATCAAGTCAAAAGTCAAATGAAAGTATTTTACATTTCCGGTTTTAGATATTCATTAAAAGTCTGGGATGCGTCTGGTTCTTTGGAAAGAGAGTTAATGTATTTTGAAAAGTTATATAAAGATTTTAAAGTTGAACATTCAATATTTACCTACGGAGATATTAATGAATTAAATTACGTAAATAATGAATATATAACAATATATCCGATGTTTAGTATTTTTAAAAAAACAGAGTCAAAAATTATGACCTTTGTATTGTCTATTATCTATCCATTCAAAGTAAGAAAAGATTTAAAAAATAATATAGACATTATTAAGGTGAACCAACTCACAGGAGCTTGGGTTGGGATAATTTTGTCAATAATATTAAAAAAACCACTATATATAAGGACAGGGTATGATCAGTATTTATTTAGTATCAAAGATGGTAAAAATTTCCTTAAAAGAATGTTTTTTTACATTTTAACCTATCTAGCTTTAATATTTTGTGACATATACTCCGTAACAAGCAAATCAGATTTTAAATTTATAACAAATAAATATCGATTTAATAAATCAAAATTAATTTATAGGCCAAATTGGATTCCTGTTAATAAACCGTTTAATTCTAAAAATAGAAATACGAAAACAATATTATCAGTAGGTAGGTTAGAAGAGCAAAAGAATTTCAAATTTATAATCGATGAAATAAAAAATACAGATTTTAATTTAGAAATTATTGGTGATGGATCATTAAAAGAGGAGCTTAAATGGCATGCAAAAGAAAATAACGTTAATTTAAAAATTATAAGTAAAATAAATTATTTTGAATTACTTGAAAAATATAATGACTATCAATATTTTGTACTACCTTCTTTCTATGAAGGAAATCCAAAAGTATTAATTGAAGCTATGGGTAAAGGCTGCATTGCATTAGCCTCAAATATTTCAAACCATACAGAAATTATTAAAAATAATGAAAATGGAATTATTTTTGATTTTTCTGAGGGGTCTTTAACAAACTATTTAAAAAAATTAGAAAAAAATATAGATTTAAGAAAAAATATTGCTTTAAATGCATACGAAGAGACCAATTTGAAATTTTCTATTGATAAAGCTGCGATGTCTGAATATGAAGATTACAAGCTTTTATGCAAGGTTAATAATTAAGCTTTTTTAAATAGACTTTTAAAAAATTCGTAAGCAAAAAAAACTTTTTTCTTAACTCCAAAAAATTTAAGATTAATAAATGATAATAAAAAATACATCAACGAGTTTAATCTCCATACATGAGTAATTAAAAATTTATTCAAACCAAGCTTTCTATATTCATTTTGAAAAATAATTGAGTCTTTTTCTAATATGCCTTTTACAGTCCAGGGTTTTAATTTTCCGTTGTAATGCACACAAATAACATTTTCGTATATATCATTAAATTTCTTTTTGCTATATTCAATATTTGATGGATTAAAATTTAATTTTTCAGGCATTTCGAGGTACTCACCGTCAAGAAAAGAATTAAATACATCCTGATCCCAATAAATTAATCTAGATCCCATTTTGATTTGTGTCTCAATCAAGCTCTCGTATACTCTTTGATTTCTCCACTTTGTTAAGTCAATAAACATTACCCCGGCATTTAAGTATTTATTTGACTTCATTTCAAGATTAGTAAACCTTTCTTCGTTCAAATTGTTTCTAGAATATTCTGTTTTTGCAGCAACAACATATTTCGATTTCGCTAAATTATCAGTTAATTCCTTATAAATATTGGTTATATCATTTAAAAATATGATATCTGCATCAACATAAAGTATTGAATTAGTATCTGATGGAAGAAATTCATTAAGGTATATTCTATAGTATGTAGCTTCTGATACATGACTATTTTCAATATTCGGAAAATCTTTATGTTTTAAATCAAAAGTATTAATTGTTATTTTGTTTAAATTTCTATGATTAATAATAATTTTTGGAAAGTAGTTTATTGTTATTTCATCCTTATGGATTATATATAAATTAATAATATCCTCAGAATGATCTAATAAAGAAATCATTGATGTGAAAGCTTGTAGGTTATAATTTTTATCAAAACAATAAAGTATATTTACCACAATTAAATACTACACTTTATTTACAGTAGTAAATTATGTTATTTAACTTTTCAAATGAATAAAGATGTCATACAGTTTTGTGGGGAATATCCAAAAGATTTTGTATCTATAGATATTGCTAGTTCTCCAGATTTTGTTTTTGAACCTGATGGTTCTTTTAGTTCAGTTAAGTTACATGATATTGATGGTAACACTGTTTTTGTAAATTCATTTATTGAGTGTGAGCATTATGTTGTGGGAGGGTGGAATTATAATTATTCAGAAATAAGTAATTTTTCTTATACAGAACTATCTGTAATTTTAATTGTAGCTATGTCCATACATTTTTTGTTTAATAGATACAAAAAACAAAAAACTTATAAAATATGAATTCAATAAAATATTCAAAATCTTTAAAAAGTTTAATTTTACTTACATTATTTGTATTAATTTTTAGCTATACATTTTTTGATAATCAGAAAGTTGTTGAATTGACTGATGAACTTGGATATTATCAAATCAATACATGTAAATATTCTTTATTTGAATTTCAGTCAAACAATCTAAAGACAACATTTCAAGACCACTATATTATCAATGTATATAACTATTCAGATATTAGTTGCTATGGAAAGATTAGTGCTATTGATCGAGTTAAAGATACGTTTTACATATCAGTTGGATTCAATCCATTTGTAAACTTAGTGCTTACATCTTTATTGTTATCATTTATTTTTTATATCTCAAATAAGGAAAAAAAAGAAAAGAGTGTCTTAAATTTCAAATTTTTTATTAGTTTATTTTTAACTTCTGGATTATTTACATATGGCATATTTTCTGAAACTAGATTTTATGAAAAAAAGCTACGATATCTAGATTTAACTTTATCTTCTACCTATATAACGATTTTCTTGTTTTTTTTATTTTCTATTTATTTTATTAATTTCTATTTTTTAAATAGTTCTGAAAAATTAATCAACTACTTCCCATATTTATACCTGTTTTTAGGTGTAATTAACGGTTTCAATATAAATATATTTTATTTAATCTTTATTTTTTATTGGATACAAGAAATGTTGAAAAATTCAAAACTTCTGAAATACAATATAATTTTGTTTATCTGGATTTTAATTTGGATCAGTGAAATTGAAAGTAACAACTTCTACCTGGATCCTGATAAAATAGTTGGAAGTTCAAGCACTGTTTATAATAAACATTCAACAATATTTTGGTCTATATTGTTTTTTTATACATTGCTAGGAATAATTAGTTATATCAAAAACAACTTAGGAGCAATAAATTTACCGTTTTTAAATAAATCATTTTTAAATGCTGGTACAACTTTGTTTCTATTGGGACTTATCACCTCAAAATTTTCAACTTTAAATGCACTATCTTTTGTTTTATTAGGCCAAAATAAAACTACAACGAGAGATATGGATTTAAATTTTTTTTACTCGTGTTTTAATACAGATTTGATGCAAACAGCAGGTAGGTTTGAGGGGTGTACAACTAGAGGATTTAGTCCCAGTGCTGAACATATAGGTGAATTTTATGGAATTATATTAATATTTTATTTTCTAAATTTTTATTATAAAAAAATAGAAAGAAATATTTTTGACTATTCAAAATTATTACTTGTATTCATAGGATTAGTAATTTCAAACAATAAAGCTGCTATATATCTAGTTGCTTTATTTTGTTTATATCCTTTTTTAAAAAAACTACAAAGAAAAAAAGCAATATTATTTTTATTAATTTTAATAATTTGCTTTCTATCAATTGTTGGAATCGACAATTACTTACACTATTCAGAGTTTGGCGAATATAAAATTTTTAATATAAAATTTAGTTCTTCAAAGATTTTATTAGAAGGGAAAATAAACTCATTTGAAGAAGCTGAATCTAAATCAATAGAATACCTTTCTAGTGCATATAATAATAACAATTACTTTATAAAATTTGTCTTAGGGTTAATCAGTACTTTTGCTTTTTATATAAATCGAGGAAATCTTTGGGGAATGTTCATTGCTCGATACAACCCCTCTCCAGTGGATTTAGTTTTTGGGACGGGTCCATATAATCTATCAAAAGTTTACAATGAAGTAAAAATATTGGGCCAATCTGATTTTAGAGGTGATTTTCTACTAACCCACTCCTCATTAATTCAAATATTAATTTATTTTGGATTTATTGGTTTACTAGTTTTATTTTATGAGTTTTATAAAACGCTTAAAAAACGAAATAAATTTAAAAATAATTTAATTATGTTTTTACCTTTTTTATTTTTAGTAATAAATCTAATAAAAAGTGATTCTATTTTTTATCTGAGTACACTTTTTACTTTATTGTTCTTTTACACTGTTAATAAAAGTAGTTATAAAATATAAAAATTAAAAATCCTAATTTAGTTAATATGATTAAATGAAAGTTTTAATTCTAGGAAGCAACGGCCTTGTTGGATCTTCCTTAAGAAGAATTCTTGATAATAATCAAAAGATAACTGAATTAATAGCTTCTACGAGAAAAGATACTGATCTATTCAGCTTGGATTCAACAAAAAAACTAATAAATGAGCATAAGCCAGACGTATTAATTAATGCTGCAGCCAAAGTTGGAGGTATTTATGCAAATAATACTAAACGAGTTGAATTTATCTTAGAAAATTTAAAAATTAATACAAATGTTCTCGAATCTTGCATTCCTTACAATAACATAAAAATAATCAACCTGGGAAGTAGTTGTATATACCCTCTTGAAGTAGAAAATCCAATTAAAGAAGAAAGTGTAATGACAGGAAAGCTCGAGCCTACAAACTCGCCCTATGCAATGGCAAAACTTACAGCTATTGAAATTGGAAATGCGCTATCTCAGCAGTATGGTCACAATGTAATAAATTTAATGCCTACAAATTTATATGGTCCAAATGATCGTTTTTCTGAGAATGATAGTCATGTTATACCAGGTCTCATTTTTAGAATGCACACGGCAAAGTTAAAAAATGAGCAATCATTTGAAATCTGGGGGTCAGGAAAGCCAAAAAGAGAATTTATGTATGTTGATGATTTGTCAGAATCTATAAATTTCATAATCGAGAACAACGTTAATGTTAATTTATTAAACATTGGAAGTGGTTATGAAATCACAATTAAAGAACTTGCTCTAAAAATAAAAGACATCGTTGGATTTAGTGGTGAGGTATCTTTCAATACATCTATGCCTGATGGTATAGAAAGAAAATTCTTAAATTCTAAAAAGGTTATGGATCTTGGATGGAGTCCTAAAATTAGCTTAGAAGATGGCTTAATAAAGACCTATGACTGGTTTCAAAAAAACTATAAGATATAATTTTCCCAAGTTGGTTGAAGTAAGTTTTCTTTTATTAAAACTTTTTCTTGTTTTGCAAGATTTAAATCATAATCTACCATCATCTTAACTAATTCATCAAAAGAAACTTCTGGCGACCAATTTAATTCTTTTTTAGCTTTGCTTGCATCTCCTATTAAGTCATGAACTTCATTTGGACGATAATATTTCTCTGATGTTTCAACATAATCTTCCCAATTTAGATTTACGAATCCAAAAGCTAATTTAAGAAAGTCTTTTATTGAATGCGATTCTCCAGTTGCTAATATCCAGTCATCGGGTTTATCATGTTGCAACATTAAATACATTCCCTCAACATAATCGCCCGCAAATCCCCAATCTCTAGTTGCTTCTAAGTTGCCGAGTGTGACTTTTGATTGAATTCCATTTACTATTCTTCCAATCGCTCGAGTTATTTTTCTAGTCACAAAAGTTTCTCCTCTATGGGGTGATTCGTGATTAAAAAGAATTCCGTTAACAGCAAACATGTTATATGACTCTCTATAAATTTTCGTTATGTTGTGGGCAAATACCTTGCCTGCAGCATATGGACTTTTAGGATCAAAATCAGAATTTAAATCTAACATTCCATTAGTAACACCCCCAAACATTTCTGAAGAAGAAGCTTGATAAAATTTAATCTGTTTATCTGAGTTTCTTATAGCTTCTAATAGTCCTAATGAACCAAAACTTGTTTCAGTTGCATATACGGGATTTTCGAACGAGACTTTAACATGTGATTGAGCTGCAAGGTTGTAAACTTCATCCGGTTGGGTTGTATTAAGTATATTTGTTAAAGATGATGGATCAAGCAAGTTTGAATAAATTAGGTTAAGTTTTCCTTCTTTTTCATACTCAGAAATCAAAGGATCTATCCTAGCTGTATTTATAGTAGAAGATCTTCTTATGGTCCCGTATACTTCGTAACCTTTTTTTAATAATAATTTAGAAAGATAATAACCGTCTTGGCCTGTAATCCCTGTTATTAATGCTTTCGGCATAACCTAGATTTTACCCATTTGTTGGATATTTAGCAATATAGCTTAATGATAAAAAGAATAAGATAGGATACTGCACACCCTCCATTCCAATATCAAACATAGAACACAAAAGAAAGGGTATTAAGAATTGAAGCATGTGCTCTCGTCTTTTTGATGAAATTGTATAAAGAATTATCAGGTAAAAAAGAATTATTAATACAACTTGAATAATACCACCTCTAGCCAAAATATTTACAATATAACTGTGAACATGTTCATTCGGTATTCCATAATTTGTTAAACAATTTCCTTGATCTATAACTTCACAGCCCTGCCTTCCAGGTTTTTCCATTGCTGGAATTATTGAATCATATCCATATCCAGTTAATAGAATATCTTTGTCGTTGAGGTCAAAAATCACATCTTGCCAGATATCAAGCCTCCAGTTGAAGTTTCCATCAGTAGAGTAGAGTCTCCCCTTGTCAAAATATAAGGAAAATAAACTATCTATTGTATTTTTGTTTTGAACTAAATTAGTTAGAGCTAAACCTGTTTCATTAATTTCATATTTATTTGATTGAACCGATATAGATGATTGCAGAAATAGAAGAGTTGCTACCAATAATAAACATGCTGTTCTGAAATAAGATTTTAAAAAATATTTCCTTTTGTATATTAATTCCCAAATTACAAATAAAAGAACTGAAAAGAAAGCCCCCCTGCTCATCCATAAAAATAAAGGAAGAAAGATTGCAGAGATTAATATAAAATAAACAAAATCATTGTATTGATAATCTTTATATTTACTGATGAAAAATATTGTTATTACAAAAAGTGCCAACAAATCACTTGCTTTATATATGACAAATTTATCAGAATACTCAAGAAAAAAATTTTTTAGATAATCAGGATATCTAATTACTGAAAAAATATAAGACAAAATTAAAACACTTTTAAATATATTGAAAACAGTATTATTTATGAATTTGTCTCTAAAAAAGTAAAGTCCTATGAAAAAATAATTTAGTGTCCATATGTAAGATGAAGACTTGTAGACATAAGTATCGATTAAGTTCGACCCATTAAAAAATATTAATATAACAAAATTGAGATAAAGCAAGATTGCTATAAAATTTGGTGATTTAAATTTTTTGTTTTTAAAAAATTCATAAATAACGTACACAGATGAAATTAGGCCTATAGCAACTAAGCCTTCACCAATTCGAAAATTAAGAATTTCTATTCCAACAAATGAACGTGCAAAGATAGCCAATAGTAGTAACCCAAAATAAACTAATAAACTTAATAAATTTTTATTTTTCAAAATTTCCTCGAATAATTTTTAATATAAACATTTTTGTATTAAAAATAAATTTAATTAAATTATATTTAAATAACTCAAATTTAAATAAAGAAAATGAAGGTTTATTTCTATTTTTCAAATACATTTCTTTATTTTCTAATATTTCATTAAAAGCGTCTAGATAATCCTCGCACATTTTTGTAGACACATAAGGAAAGAATTTAAGATTTTGATAGTAATAATCATAATTACCAATAAATTCAAGTATTTTTGTTTCTAAAGTTTTTGGAGTTGAAAAAGAAAGTCCGTATCCATTTGCATATTCCGGGATTCCACCACTCTCTAAGTAAAGAATAGGCAAACCACATAAAGCTGCTTCTATATGATGATTCCCAGAAGGTTCATTTATTGAACCAGTAATATACCCATCATACTTCTTTAACTCAGTAGCTAAACTTTCTCCTGAAAGTGGAGAAATAACTTTGGCATTTTTAAATTTAAAATTTTTTGGAATGTTGCCAATATAAGTAAAAGAAAATAAATCTGAAAAACTTTTTTCATTTAACATTTGATCGATAAAACTATAAGTATCAAACCCCTTCATCCAATTAGAACTCCAATGATGAGTAACTATAGAAAATTTGCTTTTTCCATCCCATTTTTTTTTATCTTGTTGATTAAATATAATGTTGTCCGAACCGCTTTTTATGACCAATCTTTCATTGCTATTTAGTCCATGTGATTTATATAACTCATCCAGCCATGAACTTACGTAAATAGTAAAATCTGATATTTTATTTGCAAACATTATTTGCTTATTTACGTTTTTTGTATTTTTTCTTTCATCGCACTCGTTTATTCTTTGAACAACTATCGCTTTGTTGTTTACTTCATTTAAGTATTTGTAAATATCAAAATGATCAAAAGTTGATATTTCAGAAAACCTTAAAGGATTAATTAATAAAATAATATCTATGTCATCTTCCTTTAGGTTATCAATCACTGTATGGTCATTATCTTCAAGAAATTTTTTTAAATTTAAAACAAAAGTATTTCCTCCGCCATATGGACCATCTATTATCTTTGAACCAATACTAACTTTCATTAAATTCCTTTTTAAAAATAAAAATTATTGTTATATGTTTTTATTTCTACTTTTCACAATAGACGCATAAGCATCTTGTTCATCTTTAAATAAATTAGAAATGTTACTTTCCATGTTTAATATATAATGTATTTCTCTTAGTTTAATTATTTTATATTTTGACATTATTAATTTTTTATATAGGTGATAATCTTGTGCATAATAAAATCTTTCGTCATACAAGCCGACATCATGTAAAACTTCTTTTTTAATTCCAAGAGTTCCATGGATAAATGGATTCTTTAATTTCATAACTAATTTATAAGGAAAGTTGTAACTCATGTTAGGTATTTTTTTTAATGTGAGTGAATTTACAGCCCTTGTTACAGATGCATGATTTTTCGGATGCCTTAATAAACTTGCCTGCTTCAAAAGCCTATTTGGTAAACTGATATCATCCGAATCTTGCCTAAAAATTAATTTCCCTTCTGATTCTTTTATTAGAATATTCAAAGATTTTGTTAAGCCGAGATTTTTATTATTATTAAAAACTTTTATTCGTGAGTCTTTCTTTTTAAATTTGTCCAAAATTGCCATAGTTCCATCCGTTGAGTTGTCATTAAGAATCAAAAATTCAAAATCTTCATATTTTTGACTTAATATACTATTAATAGATTGGCTTAAAGATTTTTCATGATTATATGTACTCATTATTATTGATGATTCGATTTTTTTCATAATCTATATATAACCCTTATTCATATTTGAATAATTTCATCAAAATTTGATTTTATTTTAGAGATGCTCAATTTTTCCTTTAAATAGTCATAATTTTTTTTACCTTCTTTGTCTACTTGGTTTAAATTAGATAACGATTGAAGCTTGCTTTCTAAATCTCGATAATTAAATTGCTCGAACATATATTTTGTATTTTTCGGAAAAAATTCTTTAACTCCTCCTGTATCAGGAAAAATACTAGGAACTTGCAATAGAGATGCCTCACACAATAATGTTGGCTGCCCTTCATATAATTTAGTTGCAGTGACTACCGCTGTAGACTCGTATAAAATTTCTTTAACTTTGTTATTAGATAATTGACCTAGAAACCTAACATTTTCATATTGGTACTGTTCTTCAAGAAGTTTTTTATGCGGTCCTGACCCAATTATCAATAAATTGAAGTCATGTAATGAGGTTTTCAAAAAAGCTATAATCAATTCCTCTACACCTTTTTCTTTAGATACTCTTCCAGCATATACAATTTGTTTCTTCTTTTTTGAATTAGATTGTGTACTCTCTTCTTCTATATAGTTTGGATAAACAAAAATTCTATCACCTGAAAATCCTAGTTTTATCAAATATGACTTGTGAAATTCTGTAAGGACCACTATTTTTATTTCTTGATTGTTTTTTAATATATTAAAATATTTTCTTCCATAGATAAAAACCAAAAAAGATTTCAATATTGATTCCTCAAAATATAAATTAATATATCTTTTATCTTTAACCTCTAGACCACAAGCTAAACATTTGTTTGCATTGTTTAAATGGCGCTTTAAAAAAAATGACCTTGTGCAGTCATATCTAAAGTTATGAAGCTTTACCAATGTAGGAATTTTTCTTTTTTTTAAAATTGTAAACACCGATACTGATGCCTTAAACCAAGTATTGTGCACATATACTAGATCTGGATTAAATTCTTCTATCGTTCTTTTAAGTAATCTCGCACTGCTGATATTTTTGTTCAATATGAAATAAAGTATTTGTTTAAAATAATTTGTAATTTTATTTTCAAAATAAATAACCCTTACATTGTAAAACTTTTTTAAAAATTGTATTTCATTCTCAACAGCAACATCTTCTCCCCCAAGTTGTTGATACTTATTGTGAACGACTAAAACTTTTTTCATATATTATTTGTTTTATTAATTATCTTCTTTTCATCTTTATCAAACTGAATTTGAATTTGTATATCAAAATCTAATAGTTCATCAATTGAATGGGTAGAGTTAATTATTGTAATGTCAAGTTGAGAAATGATTTCATATATTTGATTTTTTGTCTCTTGATCTAAATTAGCAGTCGACTCATCTAAAATTAAAACATTTATGTCATTTAATAACACTCTTGAAAATGCAATTTTTTGCATTTGTCCAGAAGATAGATTTTTATTTGAAACAACTTCATCTAAATTATATTTTTCTTCTTCATCAAACAAATTAAATTTTTTTATAGTTTTAATTAAGTTTTCATCATTTATATCCTCATTATTTCCATAAAGTAAATTCTCTCTCAGGGTTGAGTTAAGAATCATTGGTTTTGCACCAACATACCCAAATTTACATTGCGAAATTTTTACAGTTCCTTTTTCTGGGTATAAAATTCCAGACAATAAACCTATCAAAGTGCTTTTTCCTGACCCATTTGGTCCTGTAATGACAGTATGTTTGTTTTTATCGAAATTAAGATTTAAATCTTCAAAAATATATTTATCAGAGTCAAAGTATTTGAAAGATACATTTTGAAACTTTATAATTTGATCATTCTCATCTTCCGAAATAATGAAATTGTTTACATATTTATTTCCCCTGTTTTGCTCAATTTGATATAACTTCTCTAAATAAACATGATATGCACTTAAGACATGTACATTTTTATTTAGTAACCCTAAAGCTTGGAACAAGCGTATTAGTACTCCTATAAAATCGAATGTTATTAATTTGATACCTTGAAAAAATACCAAAAATATCGATAGAACTAATAAGGTTAAAGTAACTGGCATTATATGATTTAACGTTCCAGAATTGATTTCATTTAACCTAGATTTGTAATATTTATTAAGATTTTTAGAGTAATGATTAACTTCTTTTTTTACTAATTGCAGAATCTTTATTAAGTATGAATTATCTAAAACCTTTTCTAAATTAGAACTTAATTCATCTGCTTTTATATAAGCAATGTGTGCATGCTTTCTACCAAATTTAGTTAAAAAATAACCAGGGATTGAGACGATAATAAAACCTACTACAAAAGTTAAGAAAATTGTAAAGTTGGTAAGTAACAGATACATTGAAAAGAAAACAATTTGTACCAAGCTTCCTATAAAGGTGGCTAAAGTAGAATAAAATCCACCCACTTGTTCAGAAATTGTATGTACATAAAAATACGCATCTGAAATGAGGTAGTTGCCCTTATCAAAAACTTCTTTCATCAAATGCTCTTTTAAATTTTTTTCAATAGTGAATCTAAGTTTTGATGTAATATAAACATCTAAATATGTAAATAAATATCTAAAGGTTATAAAAAAAGGTAGTAAATAATTTTTATTTAAAACTGAATTTAGAAATTGATTGTTAATACCTATTTCTTGTGAAAAAAATCTTGAAAAATACAAAATAATCAATATATCAAATAAAATTTGTAAATTAAGAATTAAGGAAAGTAAAAAAATTATTATTTTTTTATTTTTTGTTCGAGTAAGTTTAGAAACATTTACTAGATCAACATAAAAGGTTTTTATCTTATTTCTCATTTAATTCTATTAACAAGTCTATTTATTACAGAATTTTAAATCGAAGTTTATTTTTTTGATATATAGTTAAGGTACCAAATACCTGGCCTAGATTCAGAGTAACCAGAATCTTTTAACCAATTATAAACTTCATAGAATGTATGACTAGATTGATAGCTTGTGGTTATTGAGTCAAAAGTATCTAATATTGACCACCTTAAATCAGGAAGAGAGATTGTTGGAAATATTATCTTTATCGGGTAAGTTAAAAATCTATTTAATTTAGCTAAATAATGGTTAAGTCCACCAAATAAATACGAATAAATTAATGGAGGGTATTGACGAAATATTGGCCAAGTTGCTCTAAATACTTTCCTCCATAAATGAACCATTGTTAAATCATAATTAGTATTTTTTGAATATACACTTAAAGCAAACTCCCCATTCTTTTTTAAAGTTCTGAAAGATTCATTTATACCTTTCAGTGGATCTGGGGTGTGGTGTAAAACTCCTATTGAAAAAGATAAATCAACAACATTATCTTTGATTGGCAAATTTAGAACATCTGCTTGCACAAACAATGCTTTATCCAAGTTTTCCTTTAAATTATCTTTTGCAGCATCAATTGCAGATGAATTATCTACAGCTATCACATACCCTCCATTTGATAAGACTACATCTGTAAACCTTCCGGATCCACATCCCATATCTAAAACAATTTTTTCACTTAAATTGTCTTTGTCCCATTCAGTAATCTGGTTAAACATTCTTGTTGTATAACCTTCCATAGGTTTGTTGATATTACTATGTTCAAATTGAACACTTGCCCATTTATTCCATTGCCAACCAAAATTGTTAGAGTAATTTTCTTTATTAATAAACCTTGGTATAGAATTTATAATTTCATATTCGTTAGATGAAGAAACCAGTTTTCCTTTTAATATCTCATCTCCTATTTTTTTTTCGATAATTAATTCTAAATCTTCACCAGTTTCTGGATCACACAAAAGCTTGTATAGGTTTTTTTCCATTTTTATATGTTATTCAATAATTAAGTTATATTCATTAATTTTTTAATATTAGTTTCTGTAATTAAATTTTGAAAAACAACTCATCAAAAAAAATATTTCTGTGATATAGAAAAATCAAAAATTTACAAAACATTCAAAGTAATTTAAAATTCAGATACAATTTAAAGATTTACTTAAGAAGTCTTTATTGCAATAAGCGCACCATCAATATGGTTTCTAAATACTGCAAAGTCCTTCAACCCTTTTTCTTCCTTCATTTCATTAAATGCTTTTCTTGCTCCAGCCCATGCTCCATAGTCATCGATGATTAGTATTCCCCCTGTAGCAAGTTTGGGCAAGAGAACTTCTAGCTCGACCTTTGTAGATTCATAAAAGTCAGTATCTAATCTAAGCAATGCAATCTTGCTAGGGACATTATTCAACCTCAATGTGTCTTCAACCTTGCCCTTGATAAACTTTACATTATCAAGCCCACCACTTGATTTACTAATTGTTTTTTTTACGTCAGGTAAATCCCCTCTACACCAATCGCTTGTGCCATCGGCGCGCAGTGATTGTTTGTGTGTATTTAGAGTTTGTTCCTGATCTTCTCCACTTCTAAAATCAGATTTAGAAGGGGCTGTCATTCCTTCAAAAGTATCGAAAAGCCAAAATTTTCTATCACTACTACCCTCATTTGCATAAACAACATCTTTCATTAATGCAGAAACACCTCCACGCCAGACACCGCACTCAACCACATCACCCTCTATATTGGATTCAGTGATATATGCCGCTGCATCAAAAGCATCATGCATGCCTTGCCAGGCAACCATAGATTCATCACAGTATTTTTTATAAAGCGGAGGAAACCGAACATCTACATAGTGACCAAGAGTTTCTTTACCACGTTTTTTAATAAGAGAAACTCTTATTCCAGCATGACTTAATAATTTGCTAATAATTTGTTTTAATCTATTCATACTTATTTAACTGTAGTTAAATATACTAAAAAAAAATAAATATAGAAAAAATATGATATGAAAAAATTTAAACTTTACAATACAGTCAAAGGAGCTGGAGACTTTATTGGAAAAAATGATTAGTAGATTTAAATGGAGTATAAAGATAATTTATTTATTTCTATTTTACCCTGTAAAAACTATGCAGAGTAAATTCGATTTTGAATATATTAATACTCTCTTAAGTAATAAAAATTTGATAAAAAACAATAAAGAAAAATATAATTATCTTGATGATTCTTTAGTAGCCATTTATGACTTTCAAAAAGAAAATGAATCCTCAAGAATAAATTCTATACATCTTGAAGGCGGAATAAATCCAGAATACTTTGCTAACTTAAATCATTATGGATATGGTCGCAAAATATTAGAAGATGCAAATTATGATAATTTTGATTTTTTAGACAGTTTTCATTTATACCCAGCAAATGTTTTTGTAATTAATGAGATTATAAAGTTAATTGAAAATGGACTAATTAAAAATGGGCTTATTGTAGATTTTCCATCAGGAATTGGTAATTTATTTATATATTTAGATAGGTTTTACGATAAAAGTAAATTTGTTGGGTTAGACAATTTTGCACAAGTGACTAAAGAAGCTGTAGTAAAGTACCAAAAGGGAATTGGTCAAAAAGCAGAAATCAAAACATATAAAGATTTTAAAAATCAACTAAAAGATGTCAATGTTGATTTACTCGTATCTATTGAATTAAATCTCGATTTAATTATTGATGAGATTTTTGAGATAGATTCTGAGTTTTTAATATTTGAAACAATGTATATAAGCAGATATGAAGATTTGATAAACAGTGTATCTTCAAAATATGAAGTCTATAGCATTAACGAATCAATTATTACTTTCAGAAAACAAAAAGTTTGAAGATAAACTTTTTTTATAGTAACTAATGCTTGGTTAATATCAACGAATCTAGAAAAAGCCTAACAAGTTATTACGATTTATTAAAAATCTCATCTAGTTTATGATTAAAAACATTTAAATTAAAGTTATTAAATATTAATTCACGTCCATTTTCTGATACTTTGTCTAGTAAGTCAAAGTCATTATAAATCTCATTAATTTTATTAACCCAAGAATTAATAGAACCATCTTCCAACAAAAAAATATTTTTATTATCTATAAAATTGTCATAATCCCAAAACCCTATTGTTTTTGAGATTATCACCGGTGTGCCCGTAGCCATTGATTGCATGGCTGCACTTTGCCCTGAGGCTACAAGTTGATCTTTTATAGGAAGAAAAACTAGACGAGAGTTCTTATACAAATCTTTTATTTCTAAGTCTGTTAATAAATTTTTGTTCCAATCGCTATTAATAAGTGTGATATTTTTTCCTAATTTTTCATTTTTATTGATTTGGTTAGTTATAAATTTAAATTCTATATCTGGTAAATTATTTGCAATTGCAATGGCTTTTGAAAAATCTCTATTACCGTCATTGCCAATAAACATTACACCATCTTTATGCTCAGATTTTATAATTTGTGTATTCCAAAAATCAGTATCAATTGAAAATGATTGATGTACAAACTTTTT
>Ga0207993_1000255_pt1 | contig 21593 bp, 24 predicted proteins | sample ETN01SmetaG_2_FD_185791 | JGI IMG/M metagenome (GOLD analysis project Ga0207993, IMG submission 185791) | Marine microbial and viral communities from oxygen minimum zone, Eastern Pacific Ocean - ETNP2014F12-01SV265 (SPAdes) (version 2) | ecosystem: Environmental > Aquatic > Marine > Oceanic ...
AATAAAGATTCGGTTACATCTCAATCAAAAATGTTATCCAATTCAAAGAGCTTTAGTATACTGGGTTTATCTAAAAGAAAAACCAATAATAAAAAACCAAAAATATATGACATTGAAAATTTAAATATATCATACAGTTATTCAGAAAATAATTACCAAGATTTTGAGATGGATTATTCTGATAAAAAAATGGTAATGGCCAATATGCAGTATTCTTACAGTTTTGAAAACTTGAGCATATATCCATTTGAGAAATTATTGGAAAATAAAGATTCAAAGTATTTGAAATGGTTAAAAGAATTTAATTTTAATCCACTCCCTAGCAGTTTAGTGTTCTCAGGAAATTATAATCGAACTTTATTTAGTCAAAAATTTAGAGAGGTCAATTACTTGGGTGTTGTTTCAAACAATCAGATTCCAATTCCTGAGTTTAGACAATCAAAATTTATGTTTGATTGGCTATTATCAATTTCGCATAATGTAAGTAGATCACTCGTATTAAGTTACAATGGATCAAATTCAAGTTTAATACCCTCATTTAGTAAAGATCTTGATGCCTCTGAAAGAAACAAAATGGAATTATTTGACAACTTCTTTGAGGTTGGAGAATCTAACTTTTTTAATCAAAATTTTTCTGCGAATTATAATTTGCCGATTTCAAATTTTCCATTCTTAGATTTTATTGATGCGAATTATTCTTATAATGGTAATTTCAACTGGCAAAGAGGTTCTGATATTCAAAATAATATTGTTGATGAATTTGGAAAAAAATTAGGTCGGGTAAATACAATTCAAAATTCAAATAATCAGTCTTTTAATGTCAATGTGAATTTGGACAAGCTTTACAGACAAATTGGTTTTTTAAATAAAAATTCCATCTTCGACATATTAAAATCTTTAAAAAGAATTAGATCAACTTACAGTGAAAATTCTGGTAAGGTTTTACCTGGTTATATTCCCTCTATTGGATTTTTAGGAACATTAAAACCATCTTTTGGATTTGTATTTGGAGATCAAAAGGATGTTAGGTATGAGATTGCTAAAAATGGTTGGCTTACAAAATTTTCAAATTTTAATCAACAATATCAAAAGATATACAATTCAAAATTTGATTTGAGTGCTGAAATTGAACTATTTAAAAATTTAAGAATTGACTTAAATGCTAATAGGGCATATTCCAATAATTACTCTGAAAATTATTTGATAGTAGATAATGAATATAACTCACTAAATGGAAATTTTTATGGTAATTTTTCTATATCTACTAATATGTTAAGAACATCCTTCAACAATAAGTCAGTTGATATATCTGAAGATTTTGAAAATCTAAAAAAAATTAGATTGGATATAGCGAATAGATTGATTTCAAAAAAAGATTTAGGTAATATTAACTATGATGTTGATGGTTTTCCAATTGGTTATGGAAAAAATAGTCAGTCAGTTTTAATACCTGCATTTATTTCTGCGTACACTGGGATAGATGCCTCAAAAATCTCCCTTAATCCTATTAGTGATAAACCAAAATTAAATTGGACACTGCAGTATTCTGGACTTGAAAAATATTTCGATGATATATTTTCAAGTGTTTCATTACAGCATGGTTATCGATCTAACTTCACCATTAATAATTTCAATTATAATTTAAATTATCAAGAAAATGGGTTTGATATTTCTGGGAATTATTTTAATGAAATAATCTTTTCAAATGTCAATTTAGTTGAACAATTCAATCCTCTAATCAGACTAGACCTAGAATTAAAAAATTCACTAAGAATAATATTTGATGTTGTTAAAGATAGGGCAGTTTCATTAAGTTTAGCAAATAACTTAATAACTGAATCATGGGGAAATGAATACACTTTAGGAATGGGTTACAGAGTTAAAAATTTAAGATTAAGATCAAATTTAGCAAGTAATGGAAATAGTTTTATTGGGGATTTAAATGCTAAAATAGATTTGAATTTAAGAAAGAATATTACGGTAATAAGAAACTTAGAAATTGATGACAATAAGGTATCAGCTGGTCAATCAATATTTTCACTTAAGTTCAGTGCAGATTATGCATTAAGTAGAAATTTTTCAGCTATTTTATTTTATGATCACTTATTTTCAAAGTATGAAATTTCAACTGCTTTCCCTCAAACTAACATAAGATCTGGATTTACATTTAGATACAGTTTTGGAAATTAGATAAAATATTTTTTTTTGTTTGAACTAAGTTATATTTTCGAAATATGGATGTTAAAGAAAATTTAAAATATACTAAAGACCATGAGTGGGTCAGTGTAGAAGGAAATATTGCAACAGTTGGAATAACTGATTTTGCTCAAAGTGAACTTGGAGATATTGTTTATGTTGAAGTTGACACTTTGGATGAAACACTTAATAAAGATGAAGTTTTTGGAACTGTTGAGGCAGTTAAAACTGTTTCTGACCTTTTCCTTCCGATGTCAGGTAAAATAGTTGAATTTAATGAAAGTCTTTCTGATGCTCCAGAGTCAATTAACGAATCACCATATGAACAAGGTTGGATAATTAAAGTTGAAGTATCTAATCCTGATGAAATTAATGATTTGCTAAACAGTAATGATTATTCTGCTTTAATTGGATAAGAAGCTTATTTCACAAATTGCAGTCTACTACACCTTAATCCTAATATTACTTTCGCTTGTACCTGTACCTGATCTTGGTTTACCCAGCTTTAAATTGCTAGAATTTGATAAATTGATACATTTTATTATGTATTTGATATTCGCCCTGATCTGGGGATTAAAAATCGAAAATTTTTCAGAAAGAAAAATCAAAATTTCTGCCTATCTAATTCTATTTGGATTAGGGTTGGAAATATTACAACATGTACTTCCATTTGGAAGATATTTTGATTTGGGTGATTTTGCAGCTAATAGTATAGGGGTTTTATTTGGAGTATTTATTTTGTACTATTTAAAAAAAAAATTACTTTAGCTGCAGATGAGAACTAAAAAAAATCCACAAGCTGATTTAAATAAAAAAAGTACTTTCTATTTTTCAATAGGTCTTTTCATAGTTCTATTTATTTCTTGGCAAGCCATTGAATACAAAAATTATGATGACGACGGTTATGGATATATTGCTTTGGATGTTGATGATGATGATGATGAGGAAATCCCGATCACAGAACAATTAAAAACTCCCCCACCTCCGCCACCTCCACCTGCTCCTGAGATTATTGAAGTAGTTGAAGATGAAGAAGAAATTGAGGAGACAATAATTGAATCTACTGAAACTGATCAAGAAGAGATCGTAGAAGAAGTAGAAGTAGTTGAAGAAGAGCTTGATATGGATGTTCCATTTGCAATTATTGAGGATGTCCCTTTATATCCTGGATGTGAGAGAGTTCCTAAGTCTCAAAGAAGAAGTTGCTTCCAGGAACAAATCCAAAAACATATTGCTAGAAACTTTAGATACCCTGAAATTGCTCAGGAGATGGGAATTCAAGGTAGAGTTTTTGTACAGTTTACTATTTCTAAAGATGGTTCCATAACTGCAATTAGAACAAGAGGACCGGATAAAAATCTTGAAAAAGAGGCTTCTAGAATTATTGGCAAACTTCCAAAGATGACACCTGGAAAACAAAGGGGAAGACCTGTTCGAGTTCCTTTCAGTATACCAATTATTTTCAAGTTGCAATAATATTTGCTCAGGTATTATTTCTGCTTTAATTTTACATTCTTTTTAAAACTATTGTGTTATTGACTAGGTCCAAAGTTTTTTTGACATTAACCAAAGCAAGATTGTCTTTTAGCGTTGTTTTTTCTACAATTGCGGGATATGTACTAGCAACTGATAACGTAGATTTTTTTGACATCTTACTTCTTTTATTTGGTGGTTATTGTATGGTAGGTGCATCGAACTCATTTAATCAAATAATTGAAAAAGACAAAGATGCTCTAATGGATAGAACTAAATCTAGGCCTTTACCTACAAAAAAAATATCTACATCAAATGCATTTTGGATAAGTGTTATTTTGACACTTATTGGATTGATTGTTTTGTATACAATTAATTACAAAACAGCATTCTTTGCTGCAGTTTCTGTATTTATATACACATGTATATATACTCCATTAAAACCTATAACTCCATTATCTGTTTTTGTTGGAGCTATCCCCGGAGCCATACCATTTATGCTTGGATGGGTCGCTGCAACAAATCAATTTGGTATTGAACCTGGTACTCTGTTCATGATACAGTTTTTTTGGCAGTTTCCACATTTCTGGGCACTTGGTTGGATGTTAGACGATGATTATAAAAAGGCAGGTTTTAATATGTTACCCACCGGAAAAAAAGACAAGAATACAGCCTTTCAAATTATACTTTATGTGATATGGATGATGATTATTTCGGTTTTTCCTTATACAGGTTTGACTGGAAATCTGTCACTCAGCATTTATGGTGCAATTATTGTTTTATTTCTTGGTTTAATAATGCTAATTTTTGCTTTCAATTTGTATAATAGAATGGATATTAATTCAGCAAGAAAATTATTTTTCTTTACTATATTATATTTGACTTCAATCCAATTAGTATATATATTCGATAAATTTTTATGAGTGATAAAATTATAGATCCTAGTAAAGTAAGAGCTAAAAAGATGATGCTGTTGTTTGGATTACTTAGTATTACAATGACTTTTGCAGGTCTTACCAGTGCTTACATAGTTAGTAAAGGGAGACCTGACTGGTTAGTAGATTTTGAGTTGCCAGTATTATTTTTTTACAGTACTATTTTATTAATTATAAGTAGTATAACCATCCAGTTTGCTAAGTATAATCTTGTTAATAATAAATCAAAAAATAGCGTACTGTCTTGGTTATCATTTACTTTGATGCTAGGAATTACTTTTTGTGTACTTCAATTTTTGTCTTTTAAAAGCTTAATTGAAATGGGTTATTTTTTTGCTGGGGCACAAAGTACTATAACCACATCTTTTATATATGTATTAACTTTCCTACACGCAGTACATTTATTTGCTGGAATTATAGTTTTAATGGTATTAATTTACAATACAAGCAAAAATAAATATCAAATCAATAAATTAGGTTTTAACCTTGGTGTTACTTTTTGGCATTTTCTTGATATTTTATGGCTTTATTTGTTTTTATTTTTCTATTTCTTTGGATAAAAATTACTTAACTTTGAAAAAATTATTTTAGTTAATGAGTTCGACAGTTTCCTCTACTGAAATTCAACCAGAATTAACACAGGAACCACGCCCACTTAATGCCAGCTACGGAAAACTAATGATGTGGTTTTTTATAGTATCTGATGCATTAACTTTTACTGGTTTTTTAATTGCATACGGATTCTCAAGGTTTAAAAATATTGATTCTTGGCCAATAGCCGATGAAGTTTTTACTCACTTTCCCGGATTGCACGGCGTTGATGCTCCGATGTACTATGTTGCTTTAATGACATTTATATTAATTTTCTCATCTGTAACTATGGTATTAGCTGTTGATGCTGGTCATAAGATGCAGAAAGATAAGGTGATCTTTTACATGTTTTTAACTATTATAGGTGGAGCTGTTTTTGTAGGATCACAAGCGTGGGAATGGAAAAACTTTATAAAGGGAGAATATGGAGCATTAGAAACAAGAGGAGGAATGATTATTCAATTTGTTGACAGTAATAATAATAAAAGATTATCAATTGAAGATTTTGCTGTTTATAAACCGCAATACAGGGAACAACATAAAAAGAACAATGGGTTATGGTTTCAAAGTGAACCCGCTCTTGATGAATATTCAGTAGCTGAAGTAACAGAAGGATTTATGGCTGATCCCTCAATTGTTGTTAGAATGGAAAAAATTGATGAAAAAGGCCACAAGATTGTATTAAATCGTCAGCAATCTATCGAAAAAGTTAAACAAGCTGTTTATGTAGTTAGAGGTGCCAATTTAATTCATAATGAATACGGCAATAGGTTATTTGCTGATTTTTTCTTTTTTATAACAGGCTTTCACGGTTTTCATGTTTTCTCTGGTGTCATTATTAATATTATTATTTTCATCAATGTTTTATTAGGAACCTATGAAAAAAGAGGACATTATGAAATGGTTGAAAAAGTTGGTTTATATTGGCACTTTGTTGATCTAGTTTGGGTTTTTGTATTTACATTCTTCTACTTGGTATAATTAACTATGGCACACGAAACAGAACATAAATTAGAAATTTTTAGAGGCTTAATTAAATTTAAATCTAATGTTCAAAAAATATGGGGAGTTTTAATTTTTCTTTCCATTGTAACTGCTATTGAAGTTGTATTAGGTATTGTAAAACCTGAAGCTTTAATGGCTCAATTTCTATCCATGAAATTGATTAACTGGATCTTTGTCATCTTAACTCTTGTAAAAGCATATTATATAACTTGGGATTTTATGCACATGAGAGATGAAAAGTTTGGCCTGCAGGTATCCGTTGTAATAACTCTAATCTTTTTAATTGGTTACGCTGCATTTATTTTCTTAGTCGAAGGAAACTATATCTATGATATAATGTATGAAGGCTTCGTGAGCTGGAATTTTTAAATTATTATTTTGAAAAAAAAATATATAGTACTTACCATACTATTTGTGCTTCCATTGGTTGCATACTTATTTTTTGCGTCTGGTGTAAATAATTTTGCAAAATTACCTGTCCTAAAAGAGAACGTACTTTCTATCTCAGATTACTCAAAAGTTGATTTAAATAAGAAGATTTCTATTTTATTTTTTTTAGGAAGTAATATTGAAGATCGACAAGGTGATGCATTAAATATGAATCAAAAAATATATAAAAGGTTTTATGATTTCGAAGATTTTCAATTTGTTGTAATTTGTCCATTGGAATCCGAACAACTTGCTGATGATTTAAAGAATAAATTAGAAATGGGTACCAATACAGATATGAGAAAATGGAACTTTGTTTTTCTTGATCCCAATATTATTGAAGAAGTATTCAATAGTTTAAATACTAATACTAATCTGGATCAATATTCTGGCTCTCCTTATGTTTACATCGTAGATAAGAAGAGATCTTTAAGAGGACGTAATGATGATGATGGTATAAAATTTGGTTATGATTCAAGGTCAGTTGCAGATATAAATAACTTTATGGTTGATGATGTAAAGGTAATCTTGGCTGAGTACAGGCTAGCTCTCAAAAAAAATGGAATAACTAGAAAAGATTTATGAAAAACAAGTCATATATAGGATTAGGGATTATAATACTTGTTTTTGGATATTGGTTTCTTCCAAAAATATTTAATAGAATAAACACTAACCAGACAATTGATTCTAATAGGACCATGTCTATTGATCAATCATCAAAGTTGTCTTTTATTAAACTAAATGGATCGGCTAGAAAAGTACCCGACTTTATTTTTATGAACCAAGATAGTTTGTATATAGGAAATGAGGATTTTTTAGGAAAAGTTTATGTTGCTGAGTTTTTTTTCACATCATGTCCATCAATTTGTATTGAAATGAATCAAAACATGAAAATATTAGACAATGAATATGGAAATAGAGAGGATTTTGGAATTGCATCATTTACAATTGATCCAATAACTGATACTCCAAAAAGATTAAAAGAGTACTCAGAAAGGTTAGAAATCAAATCAAAAAATTGGCATTTTTTAACTGGGAAAGTTGATAATATTTATGAACTGTCTAATAGTGGTTTTAATATTTTTGCCGGCGTTAATCCAGCTGTTGCAGGTGGGTTTGAGCATCAAGGATTTTTTGCTTTAATTGATAAAAATGGATTTTTAAGATCTAGAAGAGATATTAATGGTAATCCAATTGTTTATTATTTAGGTATTACTTCTGCTGGAAGTGAAATTCAAGGAATTGATATGATAAAAGAGGACATAAAAAAATTATTAGAGAATGGATAAGAATTCTAAGCTATATAACATATTAATTTGGATTGTGTCTGTTCTTGTACCAGTTGTAGTTGCACTTTTATTATTTACTAAATGGGAACAAGATAAATTAATCTTTGACATGCGAATTCCTAATAGTGATCCAATCATTCTTCTTGAAAATTTACCAATCGCAGAGCCCTTGACTTTTTTACCTCCCATTTATGCTACAATAAATGGACTTACGGGCATATTATTGGTCGCAGCTGTTTATTATATAAAAAACGGTAAAAGAAAAATTCATGAGAATCTAATTAAGGTTTGTATTGCACTATCATTGTCATTTTTAGTGATGTATATTGCATATCATATTACCTCAGACCCAACGCCATATGGTGGTTCGGGGCCAATTGCTTATGTCTATTTTTTCATTTTGATTACACATATTTTACTCTCTATAGTGGTAATTCCGCTGGTTTTAGTAAGTTACGTAAGAGCATTTCAGTCAAAATTTGTATCACACAGAAAAATTGCTAAAGTTACCTTTCCGGTGTGGCTTTATGTTGCAGTAACTGGTGTAATAGTATATTTAATGATTTCTCCATATTACGTATGATATATTTAATTCAATGCTCAATGTGTAAGGCAGTTCTTGAATCAGGTGCTGATCAACAAACTGCTGAGAGTTTAAATGATGGAATTGCATACTTGGCAGCTATTCCATATATATTGGCTGCAGTGACAATAATAATTTTGTATAAAAAATTTTACAGTAAGAAAAAGTTAAATTAGGAGGCTTCTTTTAAACCTGAAAAGTTAAGACCATCAAGCTTACCTTCAATATACTTTTTGTTTATAGATAAACTCTTTTTATTAGAACCCGGCATATTAAACATATCATCAATAAGAATGCTTTCACAAATCGATCTTAGGCCTCTGGCACCTAATTTAAATTCAATTGCTTTACGAACAATATAATCAAGGGCATCATCATCAAAATCAAGTTTTATTCCATCAATTTCAAACAACTTTATATATTGTTTGATAAGAGAGTTTTTTGGTTCTGTTAAAACTTTCTTTAAATCAGCCGAGTCTAATTCAAGCATATATGTTAGAATAGGTAGTCTGCCTAAAATTTCAGGAATTAAACCAAAGTCTTTTAAATCATTTGGAATTATATTCTTGATTATGTGTTTAGACTCACCAACAGATTTGATTTTGGAGTTTTTAAATCCTACAGCATTCATGTTGAGTCTTTTTGATATAATTTTTTCTATACCGTTAAAAGCACCACCAGCTATAAATAAAATATTTGATGTATTTAGCTTTATAAAGTTTTGATCTGGATGCTTTCTACCACCTTTTGGCGGGACATTTACAACTGCACCTTCCATTAATTTAAGCAGAGCCTGTTGAACACCTTCTCCAGAGACATCTCTTGTTATTGATGGGTTGTCACTTTTTCTAGAAATTTTATCAATTTCATCAATAAAAATGATTCCTCTTTCAGCTTTTTCAACATTGTAATCGGATGCCTGTAAAAGTCTAGTCAAAATATTTTCCACATCTTCTCCAACATATCCAGCTTCAGTAAGGACTGTTGCATCAACAATCGCCAATGGCACATCTAATAGTTTAGAAATTGTTTTTGCAATTAATGTCTTGCCAGTTCCTGTTGGACCAACCATAACTACATTGCTTTTTTCTATTTCAATATTATCCTCATTCTCTTGAGAAATTCTTTTATAATGGTTATATACAGAAACAGAAATAACTTTTTTGGAATATTCTTGACCAACAACATAGTCATCTAGATATTCTTTGATTGCTTTTGGATTTAATGTTTTACTTTCATCAGAGATTGAAACTTCCTTGGACTTATTTTGATGATTTAGAATTGAAAAAGCCTGCTCAATACATTGATCACATATATGTGCATCCTGACCGGCAACTAATATTTTAGTTTGGAGCTTATTAAGACCGCAAAATGAGCAGGATAATCTTTCCTCAGACATTATTGAAATTATTTTTTAGAAAGAACTTCATCTATCATACCATATTTTTTGGCTTCTGGAGCTTTCATCCAATAATCTCTATCTGAATCCTCATAAACTTTATCGTATTTCTGACCAGTATGACTAGCGATTATTTCGTATAATTCTTTTTTTAACTTCCCAATCTCTCTAGCTGTAATTTCAATATCAGATGCTTGACCTTGTGCCCCACCCAATGGTTGATGAATCATTACTCTTGAATGAGTAAGACCTGATCTCTTTCCCTTTTCACCAGCACATAATAATACAGCTGCCATAGATGCAGCTATGCCTGTACAAATTGTTGCAACATTGGGGCCAATAAATTGCATTGTATCATAGATGCCTAAACCGGCATAAACAGATCCTCCTGGAGAGTTAATATATATTTGAATGTCTTTTTCCTTGTCTGTACTCTCAAGAAATAGTAATTGTGCTTGAATAATATTAGCAACAGAATCGTTTATGGCTGTTCCTAAAAAAATAATTCTATCCATCATTAATCTTGAAAAAACATCCATTTGAGCCACATTTAGTTGTCTTTCTTCAATGATGTAAGGTGTCATACTACTAACTATCTTATCATAATACATAGAATTAACACCATGATGTTTTGTAGCATATTTTTTAAATTCTTCAGAATAATTCATATATCAAAGTTAATTATTTTTCTTGTAGGCTATTTCAATATATTCTTCATAAGAAACTTTTTTATCTTTCTTATTTATTTTTTCCTTGTAAATTAACAAAAGTTTTTCACTGATGATTTGATTGCTTATTCTTTTAACTTCCTCCTGATTGGATAATATTCTACTTAAAATTGAATCTAGTTCTTTTTGTTCTGGTTCCTTTTGACCATAAGCAGCCATTTGATTCTTAATCATTTTAGTGGCAAATTCTTTAATTGAATCAGCATTTATTTGAATGTCATTTTCAATTAGTAATTTTTCTTCAATCAATTGATACTTTATTCCATTTTCAGAATTTGAATATTCTTTTTCTAAGTCTTCATTTGAAATTTCCTCCTTAGAATTAAGTTTCATTAATCTTTTTAGAAAATCCTCAGGTAATGAAATTTTAGTTTCTTTTATAAATGAGTCAGTTACATCATTTAAAAATTTTTGATCTGATTGATTAACGAATTGTTTCTCTATATCCTCTTTAATTTTATTTTTAAATTCATTAAGACTTTTAATGGTTTCGTTTGGATATACTTTTTTGAAAAAGTCATTATTTGTTTCAGCTTTTTCATTTTTGTTCAACTCATTTATTTTAAAATCAATTTCATCAACTTCATTGAGTTTCTCCTCTTCTATTCCAGTGATTTTATGAAGTTCATTTTCATCTTTAAATATTTTGGATACATTAAGTTTTAAACTATCACCAACTTTAGCATTTAAAAAGACTTTTTTAAATGTGGCCTTCAATAATAAATCAGAATTAAAATTTGCATCTTTTGTGTGATCTATTTTTTCACATGAAAAGACCCCAATTATATTCGTATTGTCTTCAATATTTTGAACAGAAATTAGTTTACCATATTGATTTTGATAAGCTTCGACTTGGTTGTTAATCATAGACTTATCAGCTGTGATATTATAATAAACTATGGGTTTTTTTGGTTTGAAATTAATTTTAAAAGTAGGTTTTGTAGCAATATCAAAACTCAGTTTAATATTTTCTTCCTTCCAATTAATATCATCTCCTAGGGACGGAATTGGACTTCCAATTATTGATAATTTATTTTCAGTAATATATTTACCTAGCTCGTTTTGAACTAATTTATTTATCTCGTCGACTTTGACCGGGAGTTCATATTGTTTTTTTATCATTCCCATTGGCACAAAACCTTTTCTAAAACCAGGAATATTTGCCTTTTTTCTATAGTCATTTAAAATGTTCTGAACCTTTTCCTGATAATCATTTGGAGATATTTCAATTGCAATAACCGATATCTCCTTATTCTTTTTATTTAAATCTATTTTCATGAAAAAAAATTGCGTTCAAAAGTAATCTTTTTTAGATTTTATAGCAATTTTAATTTTATAAATTACTTATGCAAATTGAAAAGAATTCATCAAAATTATCATGATGAAGCCAATGACCAGCATTCTTTACAATTGATAATTTATATTTTGGGAAAAGATTTTGAGTTAATTTAAGATTAGTCTCATCAATGTAGTCTGAATTTTCTCCTTTTATGAAAATAATTTCCTTTTGGTATGTATTGTTATAATTAATTTCATCAGTTATATTATTTATTTCTTTTTGTAAGACTTTAATATTTGACTTGAAGGAGAATTTACCATCATTGGATCTTTTTAAATTTTTAGATAAAAAAAGTATAAAAGAATCCTCTTTAAAATATTTTTTTAAATGTAAATTAAAATCATTTCTCGATTTTATTCTGGTAAGATCAACTTTTAATAAAGAATCAAAAATTAAATCATAATTTCTATTGTAACTAATTGGTAAAATATCAACTATGATTAATTTGTTTACAAAATCAGGATAGGTAAGAGAGAATAACATCGCGGTTTTTCCACCCATTGAATGACCCACTATTGAAACATGCTTAATTCTATGATGATCTAAATAGTTTTTTAAATCATTGGACATATGTTTATAGCTAAATTCATCAGAGTGAAAACTTTTTCCATGATTTCTTTGATCAATTAGATGAACTTCATAATCTTTTAGGGATAGTTTTTTACCAAATGTAATCCAGTTATCCAATGACCCTAATAAGCCATGAAGTATTATAATTTTCTTATCGCTAGACCCAATAATTCTACTATTGAGGATCATTTATTTAGCTTATTGATATAAAGATTTATTACATTTTCTAATCCCATGTACAATGACTCGCTTATTAATGCATGACCTATAGAAACTTCATCCAAAAAAGGCATATTTTTAGAGAAAAATTCAATGTTTTCTAGGCTTAAATCATGACCAGCATTAACTTTCATCCCAATCTCATTGGCAAGGATTGAGCAATCTGAATAAAGTTTTACTGTTTTCTCTCTTGAGCTATGGTAGTTATTGGCATAAAGTTCAGTATATAATTCTATCCTGTCACAATTTGTTTTTTCAGCGTATTTAATTGATTCAGTCTTTGGATCTACAAAAATAGAAGTCCTTATTTTCTCTTTATTAAATACCTCAATAACATCCCTCAAATATTTATATTCTTTTTTCGTATTCCAACCAGCATTTGAAGTTAAAACATCAACAGTGTCTGGCACTAATGTTACCTGTTCAGGTTTAACTTTTAAAACCAATTCAATAAATTTATCTACAGGATTTCCTTCAATATTAAGTTCAGTATTTACAACACCCCTAAGATTAATTGCATCAACATATTTTATATGTCTTTCGTCTGGTCTTGGGTGAATTGTTATTCCGTTAGCGCCAAAGCTTTGTATATCGGAAGCTACTTTTAATAGGTCAGGATTATTTCCTCCTCTAGCATTTCTAAGAGTAGCTATTTTGTTAATATTAACACTTAATTTAGTCATAATTAATGTTCAAAAATACAAACTTTAAGAGGTCTTATCTATTATTTTTAGTTAATTTGTAATAGAAATTTTTTTTAATGGTTTTAGCCTTATTCTCTCAGGAAATTAATGAATCAGTAAATGATGTCGTTCAATCATTCTTCATTTCAAAGTTTTCTAAAGAATCAAAATTTTATGTTGAAAAAAAATTATACGATCAATTAGCATTTGATGGTGATTTAGAATTAATTCCGTTCAATAAGTCTAAAGATTTAGATTCGTCAATAGATTTATTAGTAAGCATTGGGGGTGATGGAACTTTTTTAAGAACCATCGAATATGTCAGAGACCTAAATATTCCTGTAATGGGTATAAATACAGGTAACTTAGGTTTTTTAGCAACAATTAAAAAAGAAAATTTAGATCAAGCAGTCGAAAAAATTTACAACAAGAAATTTAAAGTAGAAAATCGTTCAGTTATTAAAGTAAATTCAGAAGAAATTGGTTTACCCAAAAACTTATTTCCATACGCGTTGAATGAAATTAGTGTTGTAAGAAAGGATACAACCTCGATGATTAATATAAAAACAAGTCTTGATGGTAATCATTTGAATTCTTATTGGGCTGATGGTTTAATTATTTCAACTCCAACAGGGTCCACTGGATATTCATTGAGTTGTGGAGGTCCAGTAATTTCTCCCTCAAGTGGTTCTCTTGTTCTAACCCCAATTTCACCACACAATTTAAATGCTAGACCGTTGGTAATCTCAGACGAAACAAAGATTGAATTAAGTGTCTCTGGAAGAGAAGAAAAACATCTGCTTTCTATTGATTCAAATATTTTTACAGTTCAAAATCAAACTAAAATAACCATTGAAAAGCCAAACTTTGACTTTAAGATTGCTCATTTTTCAAATAATAATTTTTATAAGACTCTAAAGGAAAAGTTGTTGTGGGGAAAAGACAAAAGAAATTAGTTTGAAAAGAAAATTATACATACTAGTTTTTTCAATTTTTGCATTTAATATTATGAATTCTCAGGATAATGAGATCGGTGTATTTTTTGGAGGAACAAATTATATTGGTGATGTAGGTCCAACAACTTATGTCAATCCTTTTCCAGCAACTCATTCTTTAACGAATGAAAAAAGTTCATTTACAACTGTTTTTGGAATACTATATAGAAAAAACCTTACTAATAGATTTGGCTTAAGAGTAGGCTTTAATATAGCTGAAATAGAATCTAGTGATTTGTGGAAAGGTAGTTCAACATACAGGGTTGAAAGAGGTAAATCATTTGAAAATAAAATCAATGAATTTCATCTTGGTCTTGACTTTAATTTTTTAGAATTTGAAACTTCATCTGATAATTTTGAATTCACGCCATATATTCATACTGGCTTATCATTTATAAGGTATGATGATCTTCATTATCCAGTTGGCATTGATGTTGCACAGTCATACGGAAAAAAAAATGATATTGCTTTTCCAATTACTGTCGGAATAAAATTAAAACCTCTTAACTCATTTATATTTGGATTTGAGGTTTCTGCAAAGCATAGCTTTACAGAAAATTTAGATGGGAGTTTCCCACAATTTGAAGATGCTAATATATATTCTCAACGACCATTTGGAAGTAATTTGAGTCAAGATTGGTATGTTTATTCAGGAATTACATTAACTTATTTATTTGGAACCTATGAGTGTGACTGTACAAGATAAATTGTTTAAGCAAATTGATAAGACTAAAGTTCCTAACCATGTTGCGGTTATTATGGATGGTAATGGAAGATGGGCAAAAAAAATAGGTAAAGAAAGATTTTTTGGACACAACAGTGGAATTAGTTCTGTTAGGGATACTATAGAAGCTTCAATTGATATTGGTATTAAGAATTTAACATTATATGTGTTTTCAATGGAGAATTGGAAAAGGCCAGAGACTGAAGTTAAAGCTTTAATGCATTTATTATTTAGTTCAATTGATAGTGAACTAGAAAACTTAAATAAGAACAATATTAAACTTGATGTAATTGGAAAAAAAGACTTGCTTCCCAAAACAACAAAAAAAAGACTAGAATCAGCAGTTGAAGAAACTAGTAATAATAATGGATTGAATCTAAACCTGGCAATTAGTTATGGATCAAAACAGGAAATAATTGATGCTGTAAAATCAATATCAGATAAAGTTAAAAAAAACATAATTTCTCTAGAAAATATTGATGAAAAGATAATAAATGACCATCTTTACACTCGAAATTTAGATAATGTCGATTTATTGATAAGAACAGGAGGAGAAATTAGGGTTAGTAATTTTCTATTGTGGCAAATATCATATGCTGAATTGTTTTTCTTAGAATTATTGTGGCCTGATTTTAAAAAAAGTCATTTTTTTGAAGCAATAGTCGAATATCAAAAAAGAGCTAGAAGATTTGGAAAGATTTAAAATTAAAAATATCACATATTGTTTATTTGTGATTTTATTCCTCGTAAATTCAAAGTTTTCGTACTCCCAAGAAAATGATTTTGTAAAAGGAGCTTTTTACACACTTGATGAAATTAAAGTAACAGGATTAAAAACATTTAATGAACAAACAGTTGTTACTTACACAGGATTATTTGAAGGTCAAAATATAAGAATTCCGGGTGAGGAGATCAGTCAGGTAATTAATAAGTTGTGGAAATTAGAATTATTTAGTGATATAAATTTTTATGTTACTAATATTAATGGTGACAAGGCAAGTATTGAAATAAATATAGTAGAGTTACCATCTTTATCAGAATATAAAATTACAGGACTTAAAAAATCAAAAGCTGAAACTATTGAAAGTGATATTGAAATCAAAAAAGGTCAAAAAATAACAGAAAACTTCATTGAAACAACCAAAAATTATATTATAAACAAGTATCGCAAAAACGGTTTCTTAAATACTAAAGTTAATATTAATACTATTCCAGATACACTAGGTTTAAATAGCGAGAGAATGCTAATCAGTGTTGATTTAGGTGAAAGAGTAAAAATTAATAGTATTAACTTCTCAGGAAATGAACTTTTTAAGAGTAAAAAACTGAAGAAACAAATGAAGAATACAAAATCTAAATTACTTGGACGTTTTTGGAAAAAATCAAAATATATAGAAAGTGATTACGATGAAGATTTAGATGCAATTATTGATTTTTATAAAGAAAAGGGATACAGAGATGCTAGAATTCTTTTGGATACCGTTAAAATAAATGGAAATCAAATTGACTTAGATATTCAGCTTGCTGAAGGTAATAGATATTACTTTGGAGACATAAAATTTTTAGGAAACAGTGTGTATTCAGATGAACAGCTTGCAAGAGTTTTAGGTTTATTTGAAGGTGATACTTATAATGGGGTTCTTCTAAAAAAGAGAATTCAGGATAATTCAAAACCAGATGGTGAAGATTTAACAAATTTGTATCAAAACAATGGTTACCTATTTTCGAATGTAAATGCTGTAGAAATTGCCGCTGAGAATGATACAATTGACTTCGAAATAAGAATTACGGAAGGAAAACCTGCATTTTTTAATAAAATATCAGTAGTTGGGAATACTGTTACCAATGACAATGTGATATATAGAGAATTAAGAACTAAACCTGGTGAATTGTATAGTAAAGATAAGGTTGTTAGAACAGTGCGTGAGTTAGGTCAACTTGGTTTTTTTGACCCAGAGCAGATTAGCCCCGATTTTAAAAATGTTGATCCTAATAATGGTACAGTTGACATCGAATATGGTTTAGTGCCAAAAGGAGCAAGCCAAGTTGAGTTGCAAGGAGGATATGGTGGAGGAGGATTTATTGGTACTATCGGATTATCATTCAATAACTTTTCATTGAAGGGTATGAAAGATCCTAAAGCTTGGAAACCAGTTCCAAGAGGTGATGGTCAGGCAGTTTCTTTAAGGCTACAGGCCAATAGGTTTTACCGTGTTTACAGTGCCTCATTGTCTGATCCTTGGTTTGGTGGTGTTCAGCCAGTTCAGTTCTCTACATCTTTTTCACACACAAAACAATACAGATATAATTATTTTACTGGAAGAGTAGACAAAAGCCAATCTTTTGAAGTTACCGGCGCAAATATTGGTTTAGCTAAGAGATTAAGAATTCCAGATGATTATTTTACTTTATCTCAATCTTTGGGATATCAGTACTACAATTTGAAAAATTATTACACGGGATTATTTCCATTTGGTGATGGAAACTCTAATAATCTGTCCTATACTGTTGCATTATCTAGGAACAATACATACACTAACCCTATTTTTCCACTTGGTGGTTCGGAATTTGTAATTAGTGCAAGATTTTCATTACCATACTCTCTTTGGAATGGTATTGATTATGCAAATCTTGGAGACTTAGAAAAATTTCAAGATGACGATGGAAACCCTGATCCAGCTAAAATCGAACAAGAGAAGTTTAGATGGTTAGAGTTCTATAAAGTTAAGTTTAAGGGCTCATGGTATACAAGATTATTTGACAAGTTAGTTTTAAGAACACATACTGAATTTGGATTTCTGGGAGCTTTTAACAACGACAGAGGTGTAATACCTTTTGATAGATTCTTTTTAGGTGGTGATGGTATGTCACAATACGCAATGGACGGAAGAGAAACAATATCATTGAGAGGATATCCTAATCAAAGTTTATCAACTCAAGATGGATCTACAATATATAATCGATTTTCTTTAGAATTACGTTATCCAATTACACTTAAACCTGCTGCTTCAATATTTGGCTTAACATTCCTTGAAACAGGACAAGGTTATAATAGCTTTAGAGAATTTAATCCGTTCAATGGTAAAAGATCTTTAGGTTTGGGTCTCAGAATTTTTATGCCAGCATTTGGTCTTCTAGGCATAGACTTTGGATATGGTCTTGATGCTGTTAATGACTTTGATTTAACACCAAATGGATGGGAGACACATTTTGTCATAGGACAGCAATTTTAGATTTTAATGTTATGTTCTCATTTAAAAGAAAACTCATTATATTCTTTTTATTTCTAATCTCTTTCTCTGTTTTTTCCCAAAAACCTCTTCGTGTTGGGTATATAAATATGGATTACATTTTATCCAACATTGATGATTATAAAATTGCTAATGAAGAGTATAGCACAAGACTTGATATATGGAGAAAAGAAATAGAATCTAGAAAAAATGCAATTAAAACTAATAGAAAAGAGCTGGAGTTTAAGAAACCTTTATTACCAGATGAAATATATCAAAATCTCTCAGATGAAATTGAATTTGACCAAAAAGAACTTGATAAATATATCCAAAAACGATTTGGGCCTGAAGGTGACTGGCTTATTCAAGAGAAAATCCTTATCCAACCCATTCAGGATGAGGTACTTGCAATTGTTCAAAAAATCTCAGAAAAAAATAAATTTGATTTTATATTTGACAAATCATCAGCCATAATTATGCTATATTCGGAAAAAAAATACGATATTAGCGAGCTAGTTTTAAAAAGCATTTTAAGACAGGAAAAGATAGAGAACTTAGAAATTAATTTTGAAGATGATAGAAAGAAAGCCCTTGAGGAAAAGATTCAAAAAAGAAGAGACTCTATTTTAAGATTAAAAGAATTAAAAAAAATAAAACGAGACAGTTTATTAAGAACTAAAAGAAATAACTTAAAAAGTAAATAGTATGAATTATTTAAAATTATTATCATGTGTGTTTTTCCTTTCAATTTGTAGCATTGGCTTTTCACAAAGTAATGTTGCACATATTGATTCACAATCTCTAATTAGTCAGATGCCTGAAGTTAAGGAAGCACAAGCTCAAATTGAAAAGCTACAAAAGACTTATCAAACTGAAATTGAAGCTTCAATGAAAGAGTACCAAACAAAGCTTCAAACATATTCAGCTGATGCTCAAAATCAAACTGAAGTTACTAATCAGGCTAGACAGAAGGAATTACAGGGTATGGAACAAAATATTCAACAATATCAACAGACTGCTGCTCAAGATATTCAACAGAAGCAACAGGATCTACTAAGACCATTGATTGAAAAAGCTAGGGCTGCAATTCAAAAGGTTGCTAAAGCTCAGGGATTTGATTATGTTATTGATGCTACACCAGGTGGTGCTTTAATTCTTTTTGATGGTAAAGATTTAATGGCTGAAGTAAAAACTGAATTAGGTTTCTAAATACCTTTTATAAAACTGTAAACTTAAAGAAAACTATCCGTAATTTTATGGGTAGTTTTTTTTATGAGTTCATATCCAATAGGTTTTTTTGATTCAGGAATAGGAGGAATTACCTTATGGAAAAAAATTACCAGTTTATTACCAAATGAAAATACCATCTATATTTCTGACAAAAAGAATTGTCCATATGGTGAAAAATCCAAGAAAGAAATTGATGAAATATCAATTTATAATTCCCGATTTTTAATTGACAGAAATTGTAAAATTATAGTTGTCGCATGTAACACTGCAACTACAAATTCCATTTCAAAGCTCAGAAGAAAATTTAAAGTTCCATTTATTGGAATCGAACCTGCCATAAAACCTGCAGCCCTCAATTCAAAAACAAAAAAGGTTGGAGTATTAGCAACAAAAGGCACCTTAACTAGTAATTTATTTTTTAAAACAAGTTCTGATCAAATAGTAGACGTGGAATTGATTAATACCTACGGAGAAGGTTTGATAGAATTAATCGAAAAGGGTGATTGTAAAAATGAACTCAATGTTTTATTAAAAAAATATCTAATTCCGATGATTGATTATGGTATCGATCAGCTTGTACTTGGTTGTACACACTACCCTCTAATAAAAGACTCCATAAAAAATATAGTAGGTGAAGGTATTAATGTAGTTGACTGTAACGATGCAGTTGCAATGCAAACAAAAAGAATTTTAGAATTAAATAATCTTATTCAAAACAACAAATTAGATTCACCAAATCATTGTTTTTTTAATAGTGGAGAAGATGACTTTTCTATTAAAGAAATTCTTCAAAATAAATATGAAATTTTTAAATTTGAATAGTGAAATTTAAGTTTGAAATATTAGAAAATGAGGACAAAAACACTTTAGTATTATCTTCAGATAACGAAATATATACAAAAAGAGTTTCATTCACTGATGACTCTGAAGCTGAGCAGTTTCCACTTATAAAGCAACTATTTTTTTTACCATTTATCAAGTCAGTTATTTTAGATAAACACTTAATATTAATCGAAAAACTTGATTTTTTGGAATGGAAAGATGTTCAAGATGAGGTAGTAGAACAAATCGAAAATTTTTTAAATAATGGAGGGTTAATTTTCCAGATCAATAATCCTATTACTATTTATGCGGAGAATACTCCAAACCCCGCCGTTATAAAATTTGTAGCAAATAAAAAACTGGTAAATATACCTCACGAATTTAAGGATGCTGAAAGTTCAATATATTGTAAAATTGCTAATGCATTATTTAACCATGACTTTGTAGGTGAAATTTATATTGATTTTAATTTTATTTCTATAACCATTGATAAAAATTATAGTTGGGATGAACATACAATGGAAATAAGAGAATTTATTTTGTCATATATAAGAGACGGAAATGAAATTATTGATCCAAACTTTGATTTAGAAAATAATATCAGTCATTCAATTGATATTGATAAAATGGATGAGACATCAAAGCAAATTGCAAAACTTATTGATGATCAGATAAAGCCTGCAGTTGCTTCAGATGGTGGTAATATTCTTTTTCAATCTTATGATCCAGAATCACATGAGGTTAAAGTAATTTTACAAGGAGCATGCAGTGGGTGTCCATCCTCAACTTATACCCTTAAAAATGGAATAGAATCTATGTTAAAAGATTACTTGCCAGGAAAAATATCAAATGTTGTAGCTATAAATGGATAATAGTTAGTTTGTCCTAAATTCCTTTAAATACTTTGGCTCAAAATATGCTAAATTTTCAAATTCCTCTTGTTTGAGTTTTTCATTTGCAATACTAATCATGTATTTTGATGATGGCTTAAGTATATCAGGATTGTACGTTATATTTTCGTTATTATCAATAAGCTTCTTGCATTTAATTTGACCATCTCCAACAATTAATAACTTATTTTTTAATGCAAGATCTGAGTAGGAATTATTATTTATGACTTCTGGCTTTTCATCACAAATTACGTTTAGTTTAT
>Ga0207993_1000256_pt1 | contig 21578 bp, 18 predicted proteins | sample ETN01SmetaG_2_FD_185791 | JGI IMG/M metagenome (GOLD analysis project Ga0207993, IMG submission 185791) | Marine microbial and viral communities from oxygen minimum zone, Eastern Pacific Ocean - ETNP2014F12-01SV265 (SPAdes) (version 2) | ecosystem: Environmental > Aquatic > Marine > Oceanic ...
GAATCATCATTATTTTGGTTGTCCTTTGATTCTATATAAAGTTTTAAAAAACCATCAAATTTGATCACTTCACCATCAGATTGGAATAGACCTTCATGATTGTTTGATTTAATTTTTACAGTTGTTTTATCAACTTTAGCATCTGACATTTGACTAGCCACACTTCTTCTCCAAATTAAGTCATAAAGGTTAGATTGATCAGCATCAAGATTTTGAATGTTATTTAAAAAATTTGTAGGTCTAACAGCTTCATGTGCTTGTTGAGCATTCTTACTTTTATTACTAAAATTTCTGGATTGATGATAATTAGATCCAAACTTTGTTTCAATAGCGTTCTTAATTGAATTTTGTGCAGTTTCAGAAAGTGTTACACTATCAGTTCTCATGTAAGTTATGTGTCCAGCTTCATATAATCTTTGTGCAGTTTGCATAGTTCTTGAAACATTAAAACCTAGCTTTCTGGCAGCCTCTTGTTGCATTGTTGAGGTTGTGAAAGGTGGAGCTGGTTTTTTTAGCAGAGGACTTTTTTTGATACTACTAACAATAAATTCGGCATTTTTAAAGCCATCAAGAAAAGAATTGAAGTTTTCATCATCATTTGTGTTAATGGAGTATTTAGCTTTAAATTTTATTTTATTACTATTAATAAATTCAGCAGTAGTTTTATATGAGGATACAGGATTAAAATTTAAAATTTCTTTCTCTCTTTCAGCAATTAATCTCAAAACTACAGATTGGACTCTTCCTGCTGATAATCCTCCCTTAACTTTTCTCCAAAGTATTGGAGAAATTTTATAACCAACTAACCTATCAATAACCCTTCTAGCTTGTTGGGCATCAACAAGAGATTTGTTTATTTGTCTAGGATTTTCAATTGCATTTTTAATTGCTTTTTCAGTAATTTCTCTAAAAACAATTCTTTTAGTATTTGATTCATTTAGATTTAGGTTCTCAGCTAAATGCCATGCAATAGCCTCTCCCTCTCTGTCTTCATCGCTAGCTAACCATACAGTATCAACACCCTTTAATTCATTTTTTAATTTTTTTACTAAATCCTTTTTATCATTTGTAATTTTGTATTTAGGGTTATAATCATTCTCAATATCTATCCCCAACTCATTTGAAGGTAAATCTGCAATGTGACCATTACTGGAAACAACTTTGTATTCACTACCTAAAAATTTTTCTATAGTTTTAGCTTTAGCTGGTGATTCTACAATTACAAGATTTTTAGACATTTTTTAAAAAGTTGGATGACAAATGTATATGTTTTTTTTAAAAAAAAATTTACAACAATCTACTTACATCGATTTTTAGTACCAATTATCAATAGTAAAGCCACAATTAAAATAAAAACACGACATTTTGACATGTTTTTATATATTTGCTTGATACTAAGAAGGAATGTTAGCAAAAACGCTGGAAATAAATAAGAAAAAAAAGAGAATTTATAATTCTAAAAAATTCTCTATTATTTCTTATGGATGTCAGATGAATGTCTCTGATTCAGAAGTTGTTGCATCAATCCTAGAACAAATTGGGTATTCTCATACTAATGAATTGAATGAATCAGATTTGATTTTACTTAACACGTGTTCAATAAGGGAAAAAGCTGAATTAACAGTTAGGAAAAAACTTGAGAGTATTAATGCAATCAAAAAAAATAAAAAGAATTTAAAAGTTGGGGTGCTTGGATGCATGGCAGAAAGATTAAAGGAGAAATTTTTAGTCGAAGAGAAAATTGTTGACTTGGTTGTTGGGCCTGATGCGTACAGAGACCTGCCAAATTTATTAAAGGAGGTTGAATTTGGAAATGATGCTGTAAATGTTCTGCTGTCGAAAGAAGAAACATATGCAGATATAAATCCTAATAGATTCAACACAAATGGCATAAATGCCTTTGTTTCAATTACAAGAGGATGTGATAACATGTGTACATTTTGCATCGTTCCATTTACAAGAGGAAGAGAAAGAAGCAGAGATCCAAAAACTATTTTAAACGAAATTAATAATTTGGTGAAAAATGGTTATAAGGAGGTAACTCTTTTAGGCCAGAATGTTGACAGTTACTTGTGGTATGGCGGCGGATTAAAAAAAGATTTTAAAAAAGCTCCTGAAATTCAAAGAAAAACCTCTGTAAATTTTGCAATGCTATTGGAAATAGTAGCAAAAAGTTTTCCTAAAACGAGAATTCGGTTTACTACATCAAATCCACAGGACATTGATTCAGAAGTTTTAGAAACTATGGCCAGATATAATAATATTTGTAACCACATTCATTTACCTGTTCAATCTGGAAGTGATCGTATTCTAAAAAAAATGAACAGGAAACATACTGTTAAGGAATATCGTCAACTTATAAAAAAAATCAAAAAAATATTACCGGACTGCGGTATTTCCCAAGATATGATTACAGGTTTTCCTAATGAAACAGAAGATGACCATTTAGATACACTAAAACTTATGGATTATGTAAAATATGATTTTGGATTTATGTTTAAATACTCAGAAAGACCAGGAACTTTAGCAGCAAAAAAGTTTGATGATAATGTACCTGAGGACGTTAAACAAAGAAGATTAAGTGAAATTATTGACCTGCAACTAAAACATAGTTACCAAAATTTGTTGAAATACAGAGGAAAAACTGTATCTGTTTTAATTGAAAAAGAATCAAAAAAATCAGCCAATCATTGGTGTGGAAGAAATCCACAAAATCTAATGGTTGTTTTCCCAAAAAACAACTTAAAATTAGGAGAATATGCAAAAGTCAAGGTAACAGATAACACCTCAACAACTCTTATTGGAGATTTTTATTATGATTAGTGAAATTCAAAACATAAAACAAAGATTTGAGATTATTGGTTCTTCAGCAGGACTTGATAGAGCTATAGAAAAAGCTGTAAGAGTAGCTCCAACTGATATTACCGTTTTAGTTACAGGAGAAAGTGGGGTTGGAAAAGAATCTTTTCCAAAAATCATTCACCAACTTTCACACAGAAAACATAATAAGTTTATTGCTGTGAATTGTGGAGCTATCCCAGAAGGTACAATAGACTCTGAACTTTTTGGACATGAAAAAGGAGCCTTTACAGGTGCTACGTCTACTCGATCTGGATATTTTGAAGTGGCAGATGGTGGTACAATATTTCTAGATGAAGTTGGAGAACTTCCCCTAACCACTCAAGTCAGACTTTTAAGAGTTTTGGAGAATGGAGAATTTATTAAGGTAGGATCATCAAAAGTTCAAAAAACTAATGTAAGAATTGTAGCTGCTACGAATCTAAATATGGAGAATGCCATTTCAAAAGGAAAATTTCGAGAAGATTTATTTTATCGTTTAAGTACTGTAGAAATTAAAATACCTCCACTTAGGCAAAGAAAAAATGATATAATTTTATTATTTAGAAAATTTGCATCAGACTTTGCAAAAAAATATAAAATGCCAACCGTTAGGCTAGATGATGATGCACAAAGAATACTTCAAAATTATAGATGGAATGGTAACATTAGACAACTAAAAAATATAACCGAACAATTATCTGTTCTAGAACAGGAAAGGGGAATAAATGGTGTGATGATTTCCTCTTACCTACCAGATCCAAAAAATAATTTACCAGCATTAATTTCAGAAAACAAAAGTGAGAGTGATTTTTCATCCGAGAGAGAAATTCTTTATAAAATTCTTTTCGATATGAAAAAAGATTTGAATGAATTAAAGAAACTTACAAATAATTTAAAATCAAAAGAAGTTGGTGGATCGGAAACCATTGATGATATTGAAAATTTCATACCCCAAAGTTTTCAGAAATTAAATGAAGATTCAGCAAACGAAACCGAAATTTTGGAATCTAACCAATCTCAAAATAAGGATGATAAATATTCCTTTGCTGAGGAAGTTGTTGAAGAAGAAACATTATCAATTCAAGACAAAGAGTTAGAACTGATAATTAAAGCATTGGAAAGAAATAATGGAAGGAGAAAGGCTGCTGCAAAAGAGCTTGGTATTTCAGAGAGAACATTGTATAGAAAGATTAAACAATATGACCTTGAACTTTAAAAAATATCTAATACTGCTACCCATATTAGTTTTAACTTATGGTTGTGGAAATTATTCATTTACAGGTGCATCTATTCCTGAGGGTACTGAATCTTTCCAAGTTAACCTATTTGAAAATAATGCAGGTAACAACACGGGCTCTATATTTGAACCAGGATTAGATCGTGATTTTACCATTTCTCTTCAAAATATATTAGAAAATCAAACAAACCTACAAATGGTTCAAAGTAATGGTGATTTATTGTATGAGGGTGAGATTGTAGAATACAGAGTTAGTCCAATGACAGCAACTTCAGATTTGAATGCAGCACAAAATAGACTCTCAATTAGTGTAAATGTTAATTTTCAAAATTTTAAAAAAGAGGATGACAATTTTGAAAGGAGATTTTCATTTTACTTTGATTTTCCAGCAGAACAACAACTTATCTCGATAAAAAGTGAGGCTCATGAGATTATTTTTGAGCGTATAACTCAGGATATTTTTAATGCTTCTCTTGCAAAATGGTAGAAAGCTCTAAAAATAAAGTAATAAGTATTCTTACTAATCCTAACGGATTAAAAAAGAATGATTTAAAAATTATAAAAAATATTTCTCAAACATATCCTTACTTTTCACCTGTAAAAATTTTACAATTGATATTATCTAAAAAATTTAAAACTATTGATTACAATAAAATTTTGAAATCAACTTCGATATTAACAACTGACAGGTCACATCTTTATTATATTATTAATAATGACATACTCAATGATAATGAAAAAGAATCCTTAATAAATGAAGTCCAAGCTGAAAGTTTAAATCAAGAGATTTCATTTCTAGATTGGATTTCTAAAACTAAACCAACCCCCAATAAATTAAAAACTAATGATCAAATTTTAAATGTAGATAATTTTAATTTATATGATTTAAAAGCAAAAAAACATGATGATAAAATCAAAATAACAAAGAAAGATTACATGACAGAAACACTTGCTAAAGTATATATTAATCAGGGAAAATTTGAGGATGCCCTTAAAGCTTACAAGATTTTATGTTTGAAATATCCAGAAAAAATCAGTTTATTTGCAGACCAAATTAAGATTATTAAAAAACAAATAAAAAACAGATAATGTATAACATAATACTTTTTTTAATAATATTTCTCTCATTTTTACTTGTATTGGTAATAATGGTCCAAAATCCAAAAGGTGGTGGATTAGCTTCAACATTTGGGGGAGATTCACAACAAATTGGTGGTGTTAAAAAAACTACTGATTTTTTAGATAAAAGTACATGGATTTTAGCTTCTCTACTCTTTTTATTAATCCTATTTTCTAATATTACGTTAAATTCAGGAAACGATACAACTGAGTCTGAACTTTTAAACAATTCCGACGATGTACTTATTGAAGAAATATTAGAGGATGATATTGATTCCAATTCCGATAATTCAAGTTCTGAGAACTAGTATGTCATCATGACAGAAAATATTAAATAAAAGTACTTTTTGACACCTATTTGTATTTGGCATGATTGATGAAAAATAAATTAAAAATTAAACTATGAGTAAATTAAATATCAAACCATTAGCTGACAGAGTATTAGTTGAACCTCTAGAGGCTGAAACTAAGACAGCATCAGGAATAATTATACCTGATACGGCAAAGGAGAAACCGCAAAAGGGAATTGTTGTAGCTGTAGGATCTGGAACAAAAGATAATCCAATAACTGTTAAAGTTGGAGAGACTGTTTTATATGGAAAGTATTCAGGTACTGAACTTAAATTTGAAAGTAAAGATTATTTAATAATGAGGGAAAGTGACATCCTCGCAATTGTTTAACTAAAAAAAAATTATAATGGCAAAAAAAATACAATTTGATATAGAAGCAAGAGAAGGTTTAAAAAGAGGAGTTGATGCACTTGCTAATGCAGTAAAAGTAACACTTGGTCCAAAGGGAAGAAATGTTATTGTTGGTAAATCTTTTGGTGGTCCACAGGTAACTAAAGATGGAGTAACTGTTGCAAAAGAAATAGAACTTGAGGATGCTTTAGAGAATATGGGCGCTCAAATGGTAAAAGAAGTTGCATCCAAAACAAATGACCTTGCTGGAGATGGTACAACTACTGCTACTATTTTAGCTCAGTCTATAGTTAATGAGGGTTTAAAAAATGTAACCGCTGGAGCTAACCCAATGGATTTGAAAAGAGGTGTTGATAAGGCTGTAACTGCTATTGTTGACGAGTTAAATAAATCTGCTAAAACAGTTGGAAATTCATCAGAAAAAATTCAGCAAATTGCATCAATATCAGCAAATAATGATAGTGCTATTGGAGATTTAATAACTCAAGCTTTTGAAAAAGTTGGTAAAGAAGGTGTAATTACCGTAGAGGAAGCAAAAGGTACAGATACATATGTTGATGTTGTCGAAGGAATGCAATTTGACAGAGGATATTTGTCACCATACTTTGTAACAAATTCAGAAAAAATGGAATCTGATCTTGAGTCTCCCTACATACTACTTTATGATAAAAAGATTTCAGCAATGAAAGATTTACTTCCTATTCTAGAACCAGTAGCTCAGTCAGGAAAGCCCTTACTAGTTATTGCAGAGGACGTTGATGGTGAAGCATTAGCAACATTAGTTGTAAACAAACTCAGAGGAGCATTAAAAATTGCTGCTGTTAAAGCACCTGGTTTTGGTGACCGTAGAAAAGCTATGCTTGAGGATATTGCAATTTTGACTGGTGGAACCGTTATTTCTGAGGAAAGAGGATTCAATATTGAAAATACTACAATAGATATGTTAGGATCAGCTGAAAGAGTCACTATTGATAAAGACAATACTACGATTGTTAACGGATCTGGAGACAAGAAAGAAATCCAAGCAAGAGTTGGTCAAATTAAATCTCAAATTGAAACTACGACATCAGATTATGATAAAGAAAAGCTACAAGAGAGATTGGCTAAGTTAGCAGGTGGCGTTGCAGTTTTATATGTTGGTGCGGCATCTGAAGTTGAAATGAAAGAAAAGAAAGATAGAGTTGATGATGCACTTCACGCTACTAGAGCAGCAGTTGAAGAAGGTATTGTAGCAGGTGGTGGTGTTGCTTTAATTAGAGCAAGAAAACAACTTGAAAAAATTAAATCATCTAATGATGATGAATTAACTGGAATTCAAATAATATCAAGAGCCCTTGAAGCTCCATTAAGAACAATTGTTGAAAATGCAGGTGGAGAAGGTTCAGTTGTTGTCGCAAAAATTTTAGATGGTAAAGGTGGATTTGGTTATGATGCTAAATCTGAGACTTATGTTGACCTATTTGAATCTGGGATTATTGATCCCAAAAAAGTTACAAGGGTAGCTCTTGAAAATGCTGCTTCTGTAGCTGGTATGATACTGACAACTGAATGTGCTCTGGTTGATATCAAAGAGGATACACCTCCAGCACCACCAATGGGTGGCGGTGGAATGCCAGGAATGATGTAGTATTATAATACAATTAAAAAAAGCTGCTTTTATGCAGCTTTTTTTTTTTTAAAATATTAAATTTATATACTTACACTATATGTCAAAAAAAAATCAAAAATCCGCTCTAATATCCGTTTTTAATAAAGAGGGAATTGACAATATAGCCAGGAAACTCTCAGAGCTAAATGTTAATATAATTTCTACTGGTGGAACTGAAAAATATTTAAACGAAATAGGAATTAAGACTGAAAAGGTTGAAAAATTAACAGATTATCCATCAATTTTTGGAGGAAGAGTTAAGACACTCCATCCAAAAATTTTTGGGGGTATTTTATATAGGAGAGATTCAAATAATGACAATGATGAGAAAGATAAATTTGATATTCCTGAAATTGATTTTATAATTGTGGACTTATACCCATTTGAGGATACTGTTAATGATTCTAAATCTCATCAAGAAATAATTGAAAAAATTGATATTGGAGGTGTTTCATTAATTAGAGCCGCTGCGAAAAACTTTAATGATGTAGTTTGTGTTTCATCAACTCATCAATATGAAAAATTTATAAAAGATCTAAATGAAAATAAAGGGGATTTTTCACTTGAACAAAAAAAAGATTATGCATTAAACGCTTTCTCAGTTTCTTCAAATTATGACACCTTAATTGCAGAATATTTTAAGAACGGAAAATTAAACATTAAAAAATCATTGAGATATGGTGAAAACCCACATCAAAAAGGTTATTTCCTGGGCAATTTGGATGATGTGTTTGATAAACTGAACGGTAAGGAACTATCTTACAATAATCTTTTAGATATTGATTCAGCGGTTAACATAATCGCGGAGTATTGGAATGATAAACCAACATTTGCAATACTTAAACACAACAATGCATGTGGTCTCTCCACAAGAGAAAATATTTATGATGCTTATGAGGCTGCCCTAGAGGGTGACCCAGTTTCTGCTTTTGGAGGTGTATTAATATCAAATTCAAATATTGATTTAAAAACCTCTGAAAAAATTAACAATTTATTTTTTGAGGTAATATTGGCTCCAAGTTTTGATGAAACTGCAATCAATAATTTAAAATCAAAAAAAAATAGAATTATACTAAAACTCAAGAGCATTGATTTTTCAAACCAATCTGTTAGAACTTGCTTGAATGGAAAATTATTTCAAGAAAAAGACTTAATTACAGATTCATTAGAAAATTTAACTATTGTTACAGAAAAAAAACCAAATAAATCTCAAATTCAAGATTTACTGTTTGCATCCAAAATATGTAAACACACAAAATCAAACACAATAGTATTGGTAAAAAATAGCCAATTAATTTCCTCAGGAACAGGTCAAACCTCAAGAGTTGATGCATTAAATCAAGCAATTGATAAAGCCAATAAATTTAATTTTAGTCTTGAGGGAGCAGTAATGGCAAGTGATGCCTTTTTTCCATTTCCTGACTGCGTTGAAATAGCATCAAAAAATGGAATACAATCGGTAATTCAACCAGGTGGTTCAATTAAAGATCAATTATCAATTGATTCTTGTAATAAGAACTCTATCTCAATGGTAATGACTGGAAATAGGCACTTTAAACATTAATTTTATTAACTTTAACTCTTTGATTTTATAATATGAGTTTTTTTGATTTTTGGACAGAGTCAATTGCAATTGATCTAGGAACTGCAAACACATTAATCATTCACAATGATAAGGTAGTTGTGGATAGTCCGTCTATTGTTGCCATAGATCAAAAATCTGGAAAAATAATTGCAGTTGGTAAGGAGGCAAAATTAATGCACGGGAAAACACATGAAAATATAAAAACAATTAGACCACTGAAAGATGGTGTAATTGCGGATTTTAATGCATCTGAACAGATGATTGGTCAACTAATTAAAAGTATACCAACGCTAAATAAACGATTTTACTCACCATCTTTAAAAATGGTAATTTGTATTCCATCTGGAATAACTGAGGTAGAAATGAGAGCTGTAAGAGAATCTGCTGAAAGAGTAAACGGTAAAGAAGTTTATTTGATCCATGAGCCTATGGCAGCGGCAATTGGAATTGGAGTTGATATAAATCAGCCAAAAGGAAATATGATAATTGATATCGGCGGTGGAACAACGGAAATAGCAGTAATTGCACTGGCTGGTATAGTTTGCGACAAATCTGTAAAAATTGCTGGTGATGTCTTCACTGAAGATATTGTATTTTACATGAGAACACAGCATAATTTATCAATTGGTGATAGAACAGCTGAAAAAATTAAAATAAGCATAGGATCAGCCTTAGATGAATTAGAAAACCCACCTGAAAACTTACTTGTTCAAGGAAGAGATCTTTTATCAGGAAAACCAAAAGAAATTTCAATTGGTTATCGTGAAATATCAAAAGCTTTAGATAAATCAATTATTAGGATTGAAGAGTCTGTCATGGAAACACTATCTCAAACACCTCCTGAACTAGCTGCTGATATTTATAACACTGGTATTTATCTTGCGGGTGGAGGATCTATGCTTAGAGGCTTAGACAAAAGAATTTCTAAAAAAACAGACTTACCAGTTTTCATTGCTGAAGATCCACTAAGAGCAGTTGTAAGAGGGACAGGTATTACTTTAAAAAATATCGAGCGATATAAAAACGTATTAGTGAAATAGATTTTAATGCGAAAAATAATTGATTTTTTAATTAAAAACATTCACTCATTAACATTTACCTTTCTATTATTATTATCAATCACCCAAATTATTGATAAAAATTATTACCACAGCAGTAAGTTTAATTTTTTTTCTAACTCACTAGTAAATATTATTAATGAGGAAAAGCAAAATTTAGTTGAATATTTTGAACTTAAAGAGATAAATGAGAATTTAGTTAACGAGAATAATTTTCTAAGAAATAATTATTCAAAAACCAACAAAATTGATTCTTTAACAAATACAGATAATTATCTATTTTCATCAGCCAAAGTTATTTCAAACAGTATCAAATTTTCAAAAAACTTTATAACAATAAACAAGGGCGCCAGTGATAATATAGAGATTGATAATGGTGTAATTTCAAATAATGGTGTAATTGGTATTATCAATAATACATCTGAAAAATTTTCAACAATAATATCAATACTTAACACAGATTTGATAATTAATGCAAAAGTTAAAAGAACCAATCATTTTGGTTCACTAAGCTGGGATGCCAATGATTCAGGAATATTAAATCTTTATGACATACCTAAAAGTGCAGATATAAAAATAAATGATACAATTCAGACAGGTGGAATGTCTTCAATATTTCCAGAAAATATTCCTATCGGAATTATTCGAAGTTTTAATCTTCCGACAGGCAGTAACTATTTTGATATAACCATTAAGTTGTTTGAAGATATTGGTTCTATAAAAAATGTATATGTTGTTAAAAATAATTTTAAGGATGAAATAAAAAAATTAGAAAGCAATAATGAGTAATATTAATTTATTAGTTTTTTTAAGGTTCTTGTTTATTATAATTAGTCAAATTTTGATTTTTAATAATATTTTAATTTTTGGAGTTAGTCCAAACATATATCTGATTTTTCTAATTATTTTTCCTCTAAACTATAATAAATCATTTATGTATTTATATATGTTTATTGCAGGTTTAATTCTTGACTTATTCTCGAACACATATGGCATAATTACATTTTCACTTTTGATTTCTTCATTATTAAAAATTTATTTTTTAAAGTTTTCATTTGGTCATTTTGATGCTAGTAAGGTCCGAAAAACAGCAGACTACATTAGAGAAACTAGTTTATACCAAAAAATAACTTTTTTAATTCTTATGTTTTTTACACATCAACTAATACTATATAGTGTAGAAGCTTTTTCGTTTGAAAAATTTAGTTGGGTAGTTAAAAAAACTGTTTTAAGTACAATAATTTCTATAATTTTATCATACATCTTTATACTTATTTTTTTTAACAAAAATGCGAGATAAATTTCTTCAGATACTTGTAATTATTATTTCATCTGTCTTAATTATTCAATTATTTTTTCTTCAGGTAATTAATAATGAAAACTCAGATATAGTTGGTAAAGCTTCCGTTCAAAAAATATATAATTTTCCAGAGAGAGGATACATTTATGATCGCAACAACAAATTAATTGTTTCTAATGAACCCTATTACGATGTCTTGATTGTCCCAAGAGATGTAAAAATTTCAGACAGTATAAAAATTTCTGAGGATCTTAATATAAGTGTCAAAGATTTTAAATCGAGATTTAATAAAGCTGTCAAATTTTCCAAAATAAAAGCATCAGTTTTTATTTCTAGTCTTACAAAGAAAGAGTACGCTGAGTTACAAGAAAAAATGTGGAGATTAAGTGGTTTTTTTATTCAAAAAAATTCCAAAAGAAAATATAATTACTCAACAGCTTCAAATCTACTCGGATACATAAGCGAGGTTAATGATTATGAAATAAATAATAACTCATACTATAAATCAGGCGAAATGATTGGAAGACAAGGTATAGAAAAAACATATGAGACAGTATTGAGAGGAAAGAAAGGTGTTAATTATTTTCAAAAAGATAAGTTTAATAGAATAATAGGGAAATATAATAACGGAATTTATGATACCCTACCTGAGTCGCCAAAAAAATTAAAGTTAACATTGGATATAGATTTACAAGCTTATGGTGATTCACTAATGAAAAATAAATATGGAAGTATAATTGCCATAGAACCAAAATCAGGAGAAATATTAGCACTTGTTAATTCACCTGGATATGATCCAAGTCTATTAGTTGGTAGGGAAAGATCATCTCAATATAGATTATTAAATAACGACTCAATAGGTAAACCTTTATTTGAGAGAGGTCTTCAAGGTCAATATCCACCTGGTTCAACTTTCAAAATTATTAATGCACTAATTGGATTACAAGAGAATGTAATTCAAGAAGAAACTTTATTTAAATGCAATGGAGGTCACTTTTATGCAAAAAATGCTTTTATGAAATGCCATACTAATGAGGCTACTTTCAGTAATTTAAATAATGCAATATATACTTCATGCAATACATACTTTGCAAAAACTTATAAGGAAATTATTGAAAGTCATGAGAGTTCATCAATTGGACTTAACAAATGGAATGATTATGTGAAATCATTTGGATTTGGAAATTACTTAGGTTATGATCATCCAACAGGGAAACCTGGCTTTATTCCAAGTTCGGACTATTATAACAGATGGTATAATAATTCATGGAGAGCAGTAACAACAATATCAAATTCCATAGGACAAGGAGAAATATTAACAACACCTATTCAGCTTGCAAACTTTGCTGCTACTATAGCAAACAGAGGATGGTATATTACACCTCATTTTGTCAAAGAGATTGAGAATGATTCTATTAATGTTAATTATAGAGAAAAAAAGAAAACACTAATTGAATCCAAATATTTTGAGCCAATTATTGATGGTATGGTAGATGTAGTTGAAAGGGGAACTGCAACAAATTCAAAAATAAATCAAATTAAAATTGCTGGTAAAACTGGAACAGCTGAAAATTTCATTAAGATTGATGGAGTAAAAAAACAACTTACAGATCATTCAATATTTATAGGTTTTGCACCTGCTGATGACCCAAAAATTGCTATTTGTGTATTTATTGAAAATGGATATTGGGGTTCAAGATGGGCGGCTCCTATATCTAGTTTGATGATTGAAAAATTTATTAATGATAAAATTGAAAGAAGATGGTTAGAAAAATATATTATTGATGGCAATTTAATTTCTGAATACTTAAAACCATACACTAAAAAGAACTTTAAAATAAATGAATAGTATAAAAAACTATGATATCGTCTCTTGTTTATTGGTTCTTTCTTTGATGATTATTGGATTAGTTAATATTTATTCAAGTACATATTTTAATGAAATGAATTTTTTCTCATTAGACAATTTTTTTGGTAAACAATTATTCTTTTTTTCCATATGTATTTTTACATTCTTTTTGTGTATGATTCCAGATATAAAAATATATTTCAAATACGGAAGCATTATATACTTATTGATGGTTTTTTTACTAATAGGTGTACTGTTTTTTGGAAATGAAGTTAATGGATCTAGATCATGGTTTTCAATTGCTGGATTTAGTTTTCAGCCATCTGAATTTATGAAGCCTGTTACAGCTTTAGCGCTTGCTAAATTTTTGAGTAATATTCACTCTGACATAAAAAAATTAAGTATACAATTTTATAGTTTCTTAATAATTTCAATTCCTTTAATATTAATTGTACTACAGCCTGATCCTGGAACAGCACTAATATTTTTAGGATTTTACTTGGTTTTACACATAGTAGGATTACCATCCATATATATGAATATTTTTACTGCATCAATTTTTCTTTTTCTACTTACAATATTATTTGGAAAAACTAATATGTTAATTTTTTTAAGTGGATTATTCGCTTTATTCTTTGTTTATAAATTATACAATGCTCTTTCAAAAACTAGACTAGTATATTATGCGATAAGTTCTATAGTTTTTATTCTTTGTGTTGATTTTATTTTTAATAATATTTTTGAACAAAGACATAGAGATAGATTTAACGTTGTACTTGGTTTAGATGATGATTTAAAAGGGATTGGTTACAATACAAATCAATCTCAACTTGCATTTAAATCAGGGGGAATCTTAGGAGAGGGATTTTTGAAAGGTTCACAAACAAAGGGCGATTTCATCCCAGAACAACATAGTGATTATATTTTTGCTACAATCGGTGAAGAGTGGGGTTTTTTAGGATCATTAGTTACTATTATAATTTTTAGTTTGCTTTTACTAAGGATAATTGAAAGAACTTCAACTCAAAGAAATCTTTTTCATAAAATTTATTCCTATTGTGTTATAACATTAATATTATTTCACTTTGCGGTAAATATTTCTATGGTGATAGGTATATTTCCAAGTGTAGGAATTCCCTTGCCATTTATAAGTTACGGTGGATCAAGTATGTTAGCGTTTACAATACTTTTTGCAGGTTATATAAAAATAGATTCCAATAAGAAGGAAAGATGGTAATTAAACTTTTTTATCAGAATAATAATTAGATAAAAACATAAAGCTAGAAACCAAAAAAACTAAACATAACGCTGGAATTAGTGCAAGGTAGGCATTACCCAAAATTATATATTGATAATTTTCTTTTATCATATATCCCCAACTGGGTAACGGTGGTTGGGTACCAATGCCAAGAAAGCTTAAACCACTTTCAAGTAATATACTAGAAGCGAAATTAGCAGCAGCAATAATTAATATTGGTCCAATAATGTTTGGTAAAATGTGGTATACAATAATATAAATATTGTTAAAACCTAGAATTTTAGATGCGGATATATAATCTTTATTTTTTTCAGAGATTACTTTACCCCTAACCAATCTAGCAACATCAACCCAAACTGAAAATCCAATAGCTATATATACTTGCCAAAAACCCTTACCAAGTGATAGCGAAATGGCAATTACTAACAATAATGTAGGGATAGACCAAAAAACGTTGATTACATAAACTATAATTTTATCTAAAATACCACCAAAATAACCTCCAATTGAACCAAATAATAGACCAATAAAGGTTGAAATTAAAACAGCCATTATACCGATTGAAAGAGATACTCGAGTTCCTAATAAAACTCTACTAAACAGATCACGACCATAAAGATCAGTGCCGAATAAAAATATTTTTTCATTTATGTAATCTTTAGAAACTATATCTTTAATATTATGTACATTATTTTGTACATTATTATCATGTATTTTAAAGATTGAAAGGGGGAGTGACTTAATTTCTTCAAATTCATTAAACTTATTATAAATAGAAAAAATAATAGAATCATTTGAAAACCTGTAATCATTTATTGCATACTGTACAATTGGTTCTTCTAAGCCCAAAAAATATGATTTTAAATTTCTTTTTTCAAAACTTGGGAGGGATAACATTTTAACTGTAAAACCTGGCTTCATTGACTGAATGGTAAGATTCATGCTATTTGCATTGGCACTTTTGTCAGGGATTATGAAAAAAGAAAAGATTGAAATAAATACGCAAATAAAAATAAATGATAGGGATAAATAATAAGGGATATTATTGAAGGATTTAAAACCTGATTTCTTAAACGGAATCACTTTAACAGTTTGTCATTATTTGCAAGAATAATATTCTTATCTAATAAAGATAACATTTCTAGGGCTTTAACACCTTCTTCAAGATAAAGGTCTTTTGTTAAGTTTCTATGCCATCTATTTCTACTGCTTAAAAGCTCTTTGTTTGACATTATGTATTGTTTTTCTGTTTTTAAGAGCTTGAAATTTAAAGTGTTTTCGTACTTATTTAAACTTTCAAATCTTTTATTTTTTTCTCTTTGTTTAGTCAAAAAGCTGTTATATGAATTAAAGTTTAATGAGATAGTTTTATTCGATTGTTGATCTTTAAGCCATTGTGCTCTATCATTTATTAGTGAATAATAATCATCATTATCTATTCTACTCTGGTTCTCTGAAGATATTTTATTTAAATAATCTCTTTTTGCCCACTTATCAAAGTTTGCAGGGGTAATTTTGTCCCATTGTAAAGGATTTTTTTCATCTTTTTCTCCATTGAAAATATACTTATATGAATCAGGAATGACTATGTCACTTTTTACACCTTCAAGCTGAACAGATTCTCCATTTATTCTATAAAACTTATCAGTGGTTATTTTTAAAGCTCCTAAATCATAAGAGGAGTTAGAGATAAATCGATTTAAATCAATGACATTTTGAACTGTTCCCTTGCCAAAAGATTTTTCATTACCAATGATTACTGCACGATTATAATCCTGTAACGCACCAGCCAGGATTTCAGATGCTGACGCTGACATTTTATTCATCAATATAACCAAAGGACCGTCCCATACAACTTGAGGATCTTTATCATATAATATTTGTTTTCTGTTTCCTGTAGATTTAACCTGAACTATTGGACCTCTTTCAATAAATAGACCCGTCATGTCAACCACTGTTTGCAAAGCTCCACCTCCATTATTTCTCAAATCTAGTATGAGACCACTAATACCATTATTTTTTAACTTGATTATTTCGTTCTTAACGTCATTAGCTGAATTTCTACTTTTTCTATCAGAAAAATCAATATAAAATTTGGGAAGACTTATATATCCGTAATTTTTATCACCCTTATTAATTAGTGTTGATTTAGCATACAACTCCTCCAGTTCTACAACACCTCGTTTAATTAAAACATCTTTTATTTCACCTGAAATTTTTTTGACTGTTAATGTAACAAATGAATCTGCTGGGCCTTTTATTAATTTTATAGCATCGTCAAGCTTCATTCCAATTATATTAACTGGATCTTGGTTTTCCTGAGCAACCTTTAAAATTATATCACCAACATCAAGTAATTTATCTTTCCATATTGGTCCACCAACAATGATATCCACTATCTTAACCGTTCCTTCAGTTTTTTGTAGCCTAGCTCCTATTCCATCAAATTTACCAGAGATATTGGTGTCAAACCTATCCTTGTCTTCAGGATTAAAATATACCGTGTGTGGATCTAATTGATTTAAAAATGCATTAATATAGTTTGCAAACCAATCATCCCTATCCATCTCTTCAACATAATCAAAAAAATCATCAGTATTTTTTTTAATCAGAGTCATAGACTCATTTCTAGTTTTATTATCAATTACTTTAATAGAATCTCCAAGCTTTAAACTAATTATATCGAGTGTAGAATACTTAAGTTGTTTTCTCCATCTATTTTTAATCTCATTACTATTTCTAGCATAAGATTTATTTTCAAAGTCTAAGTTTATATCTTCATTTGATGAAAAATCAAAACTATTATTCATAATCTCTACATAATAATTCTTTACTTGATTTATTCTTTTCCTTGAAGTTTCGTAAACTAAATTAAAAAACGTTAAATCTTGATCTTTTAGTTGGTCATCAAGTCTAAACTTATATTTTTCAAATTGTCTTATATCTGATTGTAGAAAAAACCTTTTTTGTGCATCGAGTTGCTCTAAATAAGTATTGTAAATTTTCTCAGAAATGTCATCATTTATATCTAATGTACTGTAATGACCTTTTTCAACTACATACTTTACCACTTCAATTAATAGCTTTTCCTTATTTGGATCAGAAAATTTATCTTCAGAAAAAGAGAATCCAAATAAGATTATCGCTACGATTGCAACAATATGTAAAAAATTAAATTTCATCAAGAACTTATAAAAATAAATAAATTTAAATATTAGAATTAGTGTTTTGTATAAAAGTATATTGAATTAGTTACTTTTGTCCAATAACTATACCAAGAATGGCTGATAAACCTTTAATTTTAGTTACAAATGATGATGGTATAACTGCTCCTGGAATTAGAACATTAATTTCAGTAATGAATGAAATTGGAGACGTTGTAGTTGTAGCGCCTGACAGTCCTCAATCTGCCATGGGACATGCCATAACAATAAATTCAACATTACAATGTCATAAAATAAAAATCGATGATGGACCTCAAATAGAATATTCTTGCTCCGGTACTCCTGCTGATTGTGTTAAACTAGGAATTAATGAGATTCTTCAAAAAAAGCCTGATTTGTGTGTGTCTGGCATCAACCATGGCTCAAATGCATCAATTAATGTAATCTATTCTGGAACCATGAGTGCAGCAATTGAAGCTAGCATTGAAGGGGTTCCTGCTATTGGTTTTTCATTACTTGACTATAGTTGGAAAGCAAATTTTGAGAGGATGAAACACATTGCCAAGAAAATAACCATCAAAGCCTTATCTGAGGGTATACCATCTGGAACTGCATTGAATGTGAATATTCCTAATTTAGAAAAGAAAGAAATAAAAGGAATAAAAGTTTGTAATCAAGCAAATGCTTATTGGATTGAAAAATTTGATAAAAGAACCAACCCACAAGGGAGAGAATACTATTGGCTGACAGGTGAATTTATTAATAATGATAAGTCAACAGAATCTGATGAATGGGCTTTGAAAAATGGTTTCGTTTCTGTTGTACCTGTTAAGTTTGATTTGACCAACTATGAGGTAATTGATAAAATTAAATCCTGGAATCTTTAATATGAAGTATTATATTATTGCTGGAGAACCCTCAGGTGATATATATGGTTCAAGGCTTATCAAAGAAATTTTACAACAAAATCCAAAAGCAAAGATAAGATGTTGGGGAGGTGACCTTATGAAAAATTCTGGTGGTGAATTAGTAATGCATTACAAAGACCTGGCATTTATGGGTTTCCTTGAAGTCCTAAAAAATATTTTTAAAATTTTAAAAAATTTAAGTTTTTGCAAGAAAGATATATTAAAATTTAAACCTGATAAATTAATTTTTATTGATTATCCTGGGTTTAACCTTAGAATTGCCAAATGGGCAAAGAAGAAAAGCTTTAACAACTATTTTTACATTAGTCCTCAAATTTGGGCCTGGAAAGAAAATCGTGTAAAATCAATAAAGAGATATATTAATCAGATGTATGTGATCCTACCATTTGAAAAAGAATTTTATGAAAAAAAACATAATTATAATGTTCAATATTTTGGACATCCTTTAGTAAACATAATTGATGAGTCACTTAAATCATATAATAAAAAAAATAATAAAAAACCGATAATTGCGATTCTTCCTGGAAGCAGAAAGCAAGAAATTAATTTGATATTGGACAAAATACTAGATATTACGAATGATTTTGAAGAATATGAATTTGTTGTAGCTGGTCTAAATCATATTAAAAAGGAAACATACAATAAGGTAATTCAAAATAAAAATATTAGAGTTGTATTCAATCAGACTTACGAGTTATTAAACAACTCAAAAGCTGCAATAGTGACAAGTGGAACAGCAACTTTAGAAACGGCACTTATCGGTACACCACAAATTGTTTGTTACATTACCAATTCATTCAATATGTTTCTAGCTAGATTGTTTGTCAAAATAAATTTTATTTCATTAGTGAACTTAATATTAAATAAAGAAACAGTAAAGGAATTAATTCAATCGGATGTTAATGCAAAAAATATTAAAAGTGAATTAAAGCAAATTCTCACGGAAAAAGAAATATCAATAAAAAAAGATTATAAAAATTTAAAAAAATTATTGATGGGAAAAAATATTGAAAGTAAGATAGTTAACCATATTAATAATAATTAACACACAACGTTTATAATTTTTTTTGGGACAAAAATTATTTTTTTTATTGATTTACCGTCTAAATATTTATTCGTTAGTTCATGATTATTAACCAAACTTTCAACTTCTTTTAATTCTATATTGCTTTGTAAGCTAATTCTAAAACGCAGCTTTCCATTGAACGAAACAGGATATTCAATAACTGACTCCTCCAAAAACTTTTCATCAAATTCTGGATATTTTTCAAATGAAATGGATTTATCATTCCCAAGAAGTGACCAAATTTCCTCACAAATATGAGGGGCAAATGGTGAAAGCAAAATACATAAATTAGATAGTATATTTCTGGAATTACAACCTATTGAAGATAGCTCATTAATACAAATCATAAATGCGCTTACAGAGGTGTTAAATGAAAATTTATCAATATCATTAACAACCTTTTTTACAGTTTTGTGATAAATTTTTAAAGCTTCATCGCTGGGTTGATCATCACTAACATAAAATTTTTCATTTCTATGAAACAAATTCCAAAACTTGTTCAAAAAAGAAAATACGCCTGAAATTCCAGCTGTATTCCATGGCTTAGACTGATCTATTGGCCCAAGAAACATCTCATACATTCTTAAAGTATCAGCTCCATACCTTTTACAAATATCATCAGGACTAATTACATTATATCTTGATTTAGACATTTTTTCAATATCTCTTGAAACATAAAATGATTTGCCTTTTATAAAATTTACACCATTAAATTCTGGATTATTTTGTTTTAATCTCTCAATATTTAATCTATTTTTTTCATCTACAAATGATATATCAACATGAATTTTTTGTGTCTTTTCATCCTTGATCATATCAAATGAAATGAAATCATTAGTATTTTTTATTCTATGAGCAAAAGCACTATTTCCTAAAATCATTCCTTGATTAACAAGTTTTTTAAATGGTTCAGTAGTACTAACATAATCTAAGTCAAATAGAACTTTATGCCAAAATCTTGCATACAACAAATGAAGAACGGCATGTTCTGCACCTCCAATATACAGATCAACTGGCATCCAATATTTAATGAGATCTTTATTTGCAAACTCGTTATTATTTTCAGGATCAATAAATCTTAAAAAATACCAACATGATCCAGCCCACTGTGGCATTGTATTCGTTTCTCTTTTATAATTCTTGCCATTAATTGAAATATTGACCCAATCTTTATTCCTTGCCAAGGGCGACAAACCGTCATTTGTTGGTAAATAACTTTCAACTTCTGGTAATTCAAGAGGCAACTCATCAAATTCAAGAGCTTTCTTTTTATTTCCATCGTAAATTATTGGAATTGGCTCACCCCAATATCTTTGACGTGTAAAAATCCAATCTCTTAATTTATAATTGGTCGTTTTATTCCCTTTGTTTTCACTTTCTAATTTTTCAACTACAATCGATTTGAATTTTATATTATCAATTCCGTCATATTCTCCACAATTAATCATGGAACCATTACCAGTATAACACTCATCGCTATTGCCATCATTAATTACTTTAATTATTTTAAGATTAAATTTTTTTGCAAACTCATTATCTCTTTCATCATGTGCAGGCACTGCCATTATAGCACCAGTACCATAAGAAAAAAGAACATAATCGGATATCCATACAGGGATTTGTTCGTTTGAAATCGGATTTAATGCATAAGCTCCAGTGAAAACACCTGTTTTATTTTTTTCGTTTTCTTGTCTCTCTAAATCACTTTTTTTTGAAGCCTGCTCAACATAATCACTTATTGATTCTCTATATTCATCGGTGGTTATATGGTTTATCAAAGGATGTTCAGGTGCTAATACTAAATATGTTGCAGATCAAGTTT
>Ga0207993_1000257_pt1 | contig 21484 bp, 22 predicted proteins | sample ETN01SmetaG_2_FD_185791 | JGI IMG/M metagenome (GOLD analysis project Ga0207993, IMG submission 185791) | Marine microbial and viral communities from oxygen minimum zone, Eastern Pacific Ocean - ETNP2014F12-01SV265 (SPAdes) (version 2) | ecosystem: Environmental > Aquatic > Marine > Oceanic ...
TATCACTCTATCAAATCTAGAAAATGAGAATGATTTCAAAAAAAATATATTAATAATTGACTCAATAGGTATTTTAAAATATTTGTATAGATATGCACACATTGTCTATATAGGAGGTGGAATGGGATATAATGGCCTTCACAATATTCTTGAACCAGCAGTTTTTTCAATTCCAGTTTTAATCGGTAAAAATTTTAAGGGTTTTGCTGAAGCTGAAGATTTAACTTCGTTAGGTGGAGTATTTTCGTTAAATAATCCTGATGAGTTCTACAAATGTTTCAAAATGCTTGACGATTCAGAAGAGCTCAGAAATAAATCTGGAGAAATTAACTCAAGCTATATCCAAAAGAATGTTCAAAAAAATAAAGTGTTTATTGATTCATTAGTAGAAAAAATAGAGTATTTATAAATTAAAAAATTAAATTTGGTGTATGTTAAAAAAATCAATTTTGATGACATTATTCTTGTCATCTATTTATTCTTGTAATCAACAAGTTGAGTCGCCAAGTATTATTATGATGATAGGTGATGGTATGGGAATATCACAAGTTTCAACAAGTATGTATTCAAGTGATAATTATACGCCTCTTGAAAGATCTCATTATGTTGGTTTAAGTAAGACTCACTCACTTGACGATTTGGTGACTGATTCTGCTGCAAGTGGAACAGCATTATCTTCTGGTGTAAAAACATATAATGGAGTTTTAGGATTAGACAAAGACTATAATCCTGTAAAGTCGATTCTAGAAATTTCCCGAGATAAAGGCTATATGACTGCAATTATAGTTACCTCTACTATTGTGCATGCTACACCAGCAGCTTATTTTTCAAAATCAAAGAGCAGATACGAGTATGATAATATTGCTGATGAATTATCTAAAAGTGGTATCAATTTTTTTGTTGGCGGTGGAGAAAGATATTTTAATGATAGAGATGACAAAAGAGATATTACTGATGAGATGGTGGATTATAAATTTGTAAATAGCATTGAGAACTATATAAATACTGATTCAAAAAATATTGGTTTTTTCACAGCATATGATGACCCTGTAGAAAAGTATCTTGGCAGGGAACCATCTCTTAATGATTTAATTGATGTAACTCTTCAAAAACTTAAAAGTTTCAACAAACCTTTCTTTCTTTTAATTGAGGGATCTCAAATTGATTGGGCTGAACATGATAATGATCCTGAATATCTTCTCAGCGAAATGTTAGAATTTGATGCTGCTGTTGAAAGCTCTTACAACTTTGCTGAAAAAAACAAAAACACCTTAGTAGTAGTAACTGCAGATCATGAAACTGGAGGTGCTTCTATTGTTGATGGTAATTTGGAAGAATCCATTACAAAAACTGAATACTCATCAGAGAACCATACAGCTGAAATGGTTCCAGTATATAGTTTTGGTTACAATTCTTCATACTTTACAGGTGTTTATGATAATACTGAAATTTTTGATAAATTGAGAGCAATCATAGAAAAATGAAAAAAATACTTTTAGTTTTTGTAATATCTACTTTATCATGCGAAACTGAGCCTACTAATGTTGATGTCTTAATTAGAGGTGGAGTTATTCACGATGGCACCGGAATGACAGGATATGTTGGTAATGTTGCTATAAATAATGACACAATTTTTTATGTAGGGAAAAAAGATAATTTTATTGCTAATCAAACAATTGATGCTTCAGGAAAAGTAGTTTCTCCAGGTTTTATAAACATGCTTAGTTGGGGATATAATACCTTAATGCAAGATGGAAGATCCTTAAGCGATTTAAAGCAAGGAGTTACATTAGAGGTTTTTGGTGAAGGCACTTCTCCTGGACCCCGTGGATCTATAAATAGTAATAACTATGTTTCTTTTGGTGAAGCAATGGAAAATTTAGAGTCAAGTGGAGTATCAACAAATATTGCTTCATACCTAGGTGCCGCAACAGTTAGAATTCAAGAAATTGGGTATGCAAATAGAAAAGCTACTCCTAATGAAATGGAATCAATGAGAAATATTGTTAAGCTTGCTATGATGCAAGGTGCAATTGGTATTGGATCCTCTTTGATTTATGCTCCTGGAGATTATGCAGATACAGATGAATTAGTTGAACTATCAAAGATTGCATCTTCTTATGGTGGAAGATATATTTCTCATATGAGAAATGAGGACTTTAGAGTTCTTGAAGCCGTTGATGAATTACTTGAAATTGCTGAAAGAGCTGATATACCTGCTCAGATTTATCACCTTAAAACTTCTAGAAAACCAAATTGGCATTTATTAGATTCTGTAATTAATAAAGTTGAAACTGCTAGGGAAAATGGATTAAGGATAACGGCTGATATGTATACCTATCCTGCTTCTTCCACAGGTCTGACGGGTGTTATACCTACTTGGGTTCAAGAGGGTGGAACAAAGGCATGGATCAATCGAATGAAAAAACCAGATGTAAGAGAAAGACTTTTTAAAGATATTAGAAAAGAACTTTCAGAACAACCACCTGAAGATATTTTAATGGTTGGTTTTAATAAACAATCAATGTCAAATAAATACCGAGGCATGACTATTGCTGAGGCAGCAGAGTTGAGAGGTGAGTCTCCTGAAGAGGCTATAGTTAATTTGATAATTGAAGATGGAAGTAGAATCCAATGTATATATTTTAGCATGTCTGAAGAAAATGTAAGAAAGAAAATTATGCTTCCATGGGTTTCTTTTGACTCAGATGCAGGATCTTACTCAGATATTTCAAAAGACTTCATAACACATCCTCGAGCTTTTGGAAGTTTTGCCAGGGTTCTTGGTAAATATGTAAGAGAGGAGAAATTAATTACAATGGAGGAAGCTATTCGCAGATTAACTGGATTTCCTGCCGATAATCTAGGTATTAAGAATAGAGGATATTTAAAACCTGGTTATTTTGCAGATGTTGTAGTTTTTGACCCAGAACTAATTGAGGACAAAGCAACTTTTGAGAAACCACTTCAGTTTGCTGTTGGAGTTGAAGATGTATTTGTAAATGGTGTACAAGTATTATCTGGAAGTGAGCATACAGGTGAATATCCTGGAAGATTTGTTAAAGGAGCAGGTTACAGCCCCTCTAACTAAAATAGTGCGGGTGAAGGGACTCGAACCCCCATGCTGTTAGGCACTAGATCCTAAGTCTAGCGTGTCTACCAATTTCACCACACCCGCAAAAGGTGAACAAATATAAATAAGTTTTTAAAAATATATCAACTATGAGCACATTATCTGAAGACGAAAAAAGTAAATACTTAAAAGAGCTATTTGAATTTTTGAAATTACCATCTGTAAGCGCAGATTCTAAGTTCTCAGATTATATGAATACAACAGCAAATTGGTTATCAAATGAGCTTTTAAAGTCTGGTTGTGATTCATCAAATGTTTATGAAACTGATGGGCACCCTATAGTTTATGGTGAAAAAATAGTCAATCCTTCATATCCAACAATTCTTGTGTATGGGCACTATGATGTTCAACCACCAGATCCATTGGAACTTTGGACTAGCCCTCCTTTTGAACCAGTTATAAAGAAGACAAATATTCATCCAGAAGGTGCAATTTTTGCAAGAGGTGCATGTGATGATAAAGGTCAAGTATTTATGCATGTAAAAGCTTTCGAACAGCTAATAAAGAAGAATAAGCTTAATTGTAATGTGAAGTTTATGATTGAAGGTGAAGAGGAAGTTGGAAGTGAAAATTTAGAGAAATTCCTTATTGACAATAAATCTAAACTAAGTGCAGATGTTATACTAATTTCTGATACTGGGCTGAGTAGTCTTGATAATCCAACCTTAACAGTTGGACTCAGAGGTTTATCATACATGGAAATTAAATTAACTGGTCCTAATAGAGATCTTCATTCTGGCACATATGGAGGAACACTTGCTAACCCTATTAATACTTTGTCAGATATCATAAGCTCTCTTATAGATGAAAATGGTAAAATAGTTATTCCAGGATTTTATGATGATGTTGTAGAAATTGAAAAATCAAAACGTGACATAATTGAAGAAAAATCAAAATTTAATGTTCAAAAATTTAAAGAATCATTGGGCCTTTGTGATGTAAAAGGTGAGGAGGGATACTCTACATTAGAGAGAAAATCTATTCGTCCAACTCTGGACGTTAATGGCATTTGGGGTGGTTATATCGGTGAAGGATCTAAAACTGTTATACCAAGTGAAGCGCATGCAAAGATTTCTATGAGATTAGTTCCAAATCAAAATTGGGAAAAGATAAGTGAATTATTCAAAAAGCATATTGAGAATATTACACCAAAAACAGTTTCAGTAGAAGTTTCAACTCACCATGGAGGAAATCCATACGTTACTCCAGAAGATTTTAAAGGTTATGAGTCTGCAATAAAAGCTTATAAAGATAGCTTTGGAATTGACCCTATTCCTCAGAAGGATGGTGGTAGTATTCCGATAGTCCCTATGTTTGAGAGTATTCTAGGAATTAAAACTGTTTTAATGGGATTTGGACTTGACAGTGATGCAATTCATTCTCCAAATGAGAACTTTGGAGTTAAAAACTTTTTTATTGGCATAGAGACGATCCAAAACTTTTATAAACATTTTGGTGATTAAGCAAGCTTGTCTGGATTCTTATTAATAAAACTTGACCAGTTTGAATATTTTTTTTTCTCATTTTCACTATCAAAATTAAAATAGTGACATACAGCGGCAGCAAGACCATCAGTAGAATCAAGATTTTTTGGCAACTCTTTTATATTCAGCATACTTTTTAGCATTTTAGCTACTTGCTCTTTACTTGAATTACCATTTCCTGTAATTGCCATTTTTATTTTTTTTGGTGAATATTCAGTTATTGGAATGTTGAAATTTAATGCTGCAGCAATTGATACTCCTTGAGCTCTTCCAAGCTTTAACATTGATTGTACATTTTTACCAAAAAATGGAGATTCTATTGCAATATAATCTGGATTATAATTTTTGATTAACTCAGATGTTTTTTGAAATATTTTAGAAAGCTTGACATTATGATCATCTTTTTTAGGGAGTTTATATTCGATCATATCAACTAAATTCATTTCATTTTTGATTATTTTAATTACTCCAAAACCCATAATATTTGTTCCAGGATCAATTCCCATAATTGTTGAGTTATTATTAAGCTTTTTATTCATATTTAAGTTTGAATGGGAGATTGAAACTTACTTCCACGAACTCTCCAACGTTAGTTTTTATTGCAGGTAATGCATTTGGAATATTCTCAACTGCACTTTTGATCAGATTAATTGATGTATTATCTAGTTTATTTGAAGGATTGAGCTTGTCTAAACTAAATTTTCCTATTGTATCTATTTTAAGTGTAAGTATGTATTCATTTGAATCTAAAGGGAAAACTTTATTATTAAGAAAGTTGTTTATTTCTATTTCAATAATATTTCTAAAACAATCTAAATGCTGATTATTTTTTAGATTTTCACAATCAGGGAATGATGGTGGTTGATCGTTAATACTCCAGGAAGACGCAGATTCAATTTCAGAATCAGGAACAGAAACATATTTCGAGTCACAAGATACCATCGTGATTATCAGAGATGACCACAACACATAAAACTTAATATTCAAAATTAAGTTAAGCACAACTAAAATTACGATTTTTTTATAGCTTTGTCCAATGGAGATATTTCTGATATCTGTTGGATTAATCGCAATTGCTTTTTCAGGTATTGCAATTAAACTGATATTTAAAAAAAATGGTGAATTTTCTGGTACTTGTGCTAGTCAAAGTCCTTTTTTAAATAAATCCGATGAACCTTGCGGCATATGTGGAAAAGTTCCTACAAGCTCCGAATGTGCTAATGATATTCAATGATCAAATTAATTTCTAAACTTGGACCTGGATTACTTTTTGCTGGCGCTGCTATTGGAGTTTCACATCTAGTTCAGTCTACTCGTGCTGGAGCCGACTTTGGATGGGGTTTAATTTGGGCGTTAATATTGGTAAACATTTTTAAATATCCATTTTTTCAGTATGGCCCAAGATATGCAATGGCTACCGGCGAAAGCCTATTAGATGGATACTACAAAGTTGGAAAAGTTTTTTTAGTAACATACTTTATATTAAATATTGCAACTATGTTTACAATCCAAACAGCTGTTACAATTGTTACAGCAGGGCTTGCTTCCAGTCTATTTGGCCTGACAGATAATATGGTTGTATGGAGCTTAATAATTACAGTTGGGTGTTACTTGATTTTATTATTTGGAAAATATCAGCTTTTAGATAAAATGATCAAAATCATAATTCTAATACTGGCTGTAAGCACAATATTCTCAACAGGTGTAGCTTCATTTAACTCAAGTGAAGTATTAAATTTAGAACAAGTCTTTCCTACTGGAACTGGTCTTGTTTTTTTAGTTGCTTTCATGGGCTGGATGCCAGCACCTCTTGATATATCAATTTGGCACTCAATTTGGGCTATTGAAAAAAATAAAAATGAAAAAATTACTCAGAAAGAAAGTCTATTTGATTTTAATGTTGGTTACATTTCTACCGTTATTTTAGGTATTTGTTTTGTGAGTTTAGGCGCTTTAGTTATGTTCAACTCTGGAGTTAGTTTTTCTAACAGTGGTAGTGTATTTGCAGGTCAATTAATTGAATTATATACATCTAATCTGGGAGATAGTTTTTATCTAATAATTTCAATATGTGCCTTTACTACAATGCTTAGTACTACTATAACCTGTTTAGACGCATCACCTAGAACTATGTCAAGAGCTACTCAATTATTAACAAATAATAATAACAAGAGCTATTATTTTCATTGGATTTCTCTTTTGTCAGTAGGTACTATGTTAATATTTTATTATTTATTATCTGAAATGGGAGCTTTGGTTGAATTAGCTACTATTTTATCCTTTGTTACTGCGCCCTTTTATGCAATTTTAAATTATAAACTAGTTGTTAGTAATAATATGCCTGAGTCACATAGACCCTCTAAATCAATGAGAATTCTTAGCGTTGCTGGGATTTTATTTCTTTCTCTTTTTGCTCTAGGATATATTTTGACTAGGTTTATTTAGTTTGTATCTTTGTGAGATGTCAGTCTCCAAAACAGTAAATAAAGGATGGGTGAAGTTGAGCTTACCCAAAAAGACATCTGAAAACAAGGTCAGGACTAAAAAGCCAAGTTGGATTCGTGTGAAACTTCCTATTGGTAAAAAGTATACTGAGCTAAGATCTACTGTAGAGAAAAATAATCTTCATACAATTTGTGTATCTGGAAATTGTCCTAATATGGGAGAATGTTGGACTGAAGGAACTGCTACATTTATGATTCTTGGAAATATATGTACAAGATCTTGTGGTTTTTGTAATGTCCAGACTGGTAGTCCTTTACCAGCAGATGAGTTTGAGCCATTTAAAGTTGCTAGATCAATTAATATAATGGGAGTAAAACATGCAGTTTTGACGTCGGTTGATAGAGATGATTTAAAAGATGGAGGTTCTATAATATGGGCTGAGACTGTGAAAGCTGTTAGAGATTTAAATCCTAAAACTACGATTGAAACACTTATACCTGATTTTAAAGGTGAAACTGAAAATATTGATAGAATTATTGAGGTTGCACCTGAAGTGGTCTCACACAATCTTGAAACAGTAAGAAGACTAACAAGAGAAGTTAGAGTTCAGGCAAAATATGACAGAAGCTTAGATGTATTGAAATATTTGAAAGATAATGGAATAAACAGGACAAAGTCAGGTGTGATGTTGGGGCTTGGAGAAGAAAAACATGAGGTTTTGGAAACTTTAAATGATCTCAGGAATGTTGGAGTTGATGTGGTAACTCTAGGTCAATATCTTCAGCCTTCAAAGAAACACCTACCTGTTAATAATTTTGTATCTCCAGAGGAATTTAAAGAGTTTGAAATTACTGCAAAAGAGATGGGGTTTAGACATGTTGAGAGTGGGCCTTTAGTTAGATCTTCATACAAGGCGCACAAGCACGTACTTTAGTCTTTATTTATATATTCTGAAATTGTTTCGTTAAAATTAAATTCATTCATTTCAGTATTAAATATCATTGATACTTCTACATAGTAAATTTCTCTGTCATTAATCTTAGGCCTTAGTCTTCCATAGTCTTTTTCAGTTGTCAATACTATTTTACCATTGGACAAGCTCCTTATTTTATCAATAGAAGGCTTGTTAAAATTATAATGATCAGAATATTTTAAATGCTTAAAATTAAAGTTCTTACTTTTTAAAAAATTTACAAGATATGATGAATCAGCTATTCCAGTTACTAGAATAAAATCCTTTTCACCTAATGCGTCAATATTAACCTCACCCAAATCAGATTTTATATTTTGTTTGTATGTTAATGTGCTAAAAAAAACCTTTTGATTATCTGTTGGATTTAACGATTCTATAAACGTCTCTTTATCTTTAGTCTTAAGATCAACTGGACACTTAGTAACAACGATTAGATCAGCTCTTTTATAAGACTCTTTATTCTCTCTTAAATTTCCAATCGGAAGAATTTCATCCTTATAAAACGGATATTGAAAAGTGGTTGCTAATATCATTAAACCTGGTTTCACAAACCTATGTTGAAAAATATCATCCCATATACACAATTCTGTATTTGAAAGATTATTTAGAATAATATTCATTCCTTTTCTACGATCTTCACAAACAACTACATTAATTTCAGGATGCTTAGAAAAGAATTGAAATGGTTCATCTCCAATTTCGTATGCGTTAGATTTTTCAGAGGCATGCACATATCCCTTTGTTTTTCTGTTATATCCTCTACTTAAAGTTGTAATTTTTTTGTTTGTTTTAAATTTTTCGATAATGTAGTCAACTATAATAGATTTTCCTGTTCCTCCAGTTGAAATATTACCAATACCAATTGTAGGAATTTTATATTCAATTGAGTCAATTATTCCAATATCAAATAATAAATTTCGAAAAGACGAGTATATGCTGTAAAATACTGAAAGAGGATATAATAAAAATTTCAATTTTTTCACCTGAGGAAAGATAATATTATATTTGCAATGAAACTATTCTTATATGAAAGTTAGTGAAATTGCCGAAATTCTAAACAATTGGATGCCAACATCTATTGCCGAAGACTTTGATAATGTTGGTTTAATTGTTGGAGATCCTGAGAGTTTAGTTAAGAAAATTCTAATTACATTAGACACAACTATTGATGTGGTAGATGAGGCTATAAAAGAGGATTGCAATCTTATAATTAGTTATCATCCAATTATTTTTAATGGTTTAAAGAGAATAACACCTGACTCAGGTTATGTCCAAAAGTCTGTAATAAAGGCTGTAAAGAATAATATATCTATATATGCTATTCACACTTCACTTGATAATCATCCAGAAGGAATCAGTTATTTTCTATCAAAAAAAATAGGATTAACTAACCTCTCAACACTTATTCCAAAAGAAACTGAACTTAAAAATCTAAATACTGGAATGGGAGTTATTGGTCAATTAGAAAAGTCGCTAGATGAAGATGCCTTTTTTGACTTATTAAAGGACAGGCTTAACTTAAAGTATATAAGGCACACTAAAAAACTTAATAGAAAAATATCAAAAGTCTCAATCGTTGTTGGTTCTGGAAGTTTTGCAATAAAAAACTCATTGGATTCTAATATTGATGCGTTTATCACATCAGATTTGAAGTATCATAATTTTTTTGAAGCAGACGACAAGGCTATTTTGGTTGATATTGGTCATTACGAGAGTGAAAACCATATAAAATTGGTAATAAAGGAATTTCTTAATAAAAAATTACCTAATTTTACGCTCCTTTTATCTGAGGAGAATGTTAACCCAGTAAAGTATTATTAAAATGGCAAAAAAAGTTGAAACATCAGTTGAAGAAAAATTAAGAGCACTTTTTGATCTTCAATTAATAGACTCAAGAATTGATCAAATTAGAAGTATCAGAGGAGAACTTCCTTTAGAAGTTGAGGATCTTGAAAATGAAATTGAAGGACTAAACAAAAGACTTGAAGGATTTGAGAATGAAATCAAAGAAAGTCAGGATGGTATTAAGTTTGAAGAAAATTCAATTAAAACTTCAAAAGAAAACCACAAAAAGTATGAAGGTGATCTAAAAAAAGTTAGAAACAATAGAGAGTATAATGCAATTGTTAAAGAACAAGAGTTTCAAGAATTAGAAATTAAGCTATCCGAAAAAAAGATTTCTCAATATAAGGAAACAATAGAGAGTAAGACTGTCGTAATTGACGAACTTAAAGACAAAATTAAGGATAGAAATTCCCATTTAAAAAGTAAAAACTCAGAGTTAGGAGAGATACTTAAAGAAACCGAAAAAGAGGAAAAAACATTATTAGAGAAATCTAAAGAATTTGAGAAAAAAATTGAAGATCATCTTATTGCTGCATATAAAAGAATTAGATCCAATGTAAGAAATGGTCTTGCGATAGTCCCTATTGAAAGAAATGCATCAGGAGGCTCATACTTTACTATACCTCCTCAAGTACAAATGGAAATTGCTTCAAGACAAAAAATTATTACTGATGAATATAGTGGGAGAATTTTAGTAGATCCCAAGTTAGCTGAGGAGGAGATGGATAAGATGAAGTCTATATTTTCGACCTAGAGGGCAGACTCAGTAATTTTCTCTTTGTTCTCTCCTTTAAAATAATCCATGTATGTGAATCCTGGTTCAATACTATAAGAACCAACGTCACCATTTTTGTTCATTGCTATGTATGCAACTTGAAATTTATTTTCTTGAGAATTTGATGATACAATCCTTTTAACAGCAATCTCACATGCCTCTTGAGGAGACTTACCTTGCCTCATTAACTCAACAACTAGAAAAGATCCAACTGTTTTTACTACTTCTTCTCCAAGGCCTGTCGCTACAGCTCCACCTACCTTATTATCTATAAATAGACCAGAGCCTATTATTGGAGAATCTCCAACCCTTCCTCTCATCTTATATGCTAATCCACTAGTTGTGCATGCTCCGGAAATATTGTTATTCTTATCAAGGCATAGCATTCCAATAGTATCATGATTTTCAATATTAATAATTGGTTTATACTCCTCACTTTCAAGCCATTTTTTCCAATCTTCTTTTGACTTTTCTGTTAATAGATCTGTTTGCTTATACCCTTCCGAAATGGCAAAATCCTGTGCACCTTTTCCAGCGAGCATTACATGGGGTGTTTTTTCCATAACATCTTTAGCTAGTCTAGCAACATTAACAATATTTTCAACAGCAACAACTGCACCACAATCTCCAAGATGGTTCATCACACATGCATCGAGTGTTACTTTTCCTGTTCTATCTGGAGCTCCACCAAATCCAACAGTCGTATTTTTTGGATTTTCTTCCTCAACAGCAACACCTTCGACAGCTGCAGTTAGTCCATCTACTCCTTTATCTAGTAGTAAACCAGCTTTAAGATTTGCTTCTGTTGTTTTCCATGTTGAAATAGATCTAACCATAGGATTAAAAGTAAAATTTTTAGCCTTGAGTCTTGTAGATAACGAAGACATCAAACTAATACTAAATATATCAAAAATAAAATTTCGTCTTTTCATATTTTAATTTAAAGCTCTTAATCTTTCAATAAGAGGAGGATGAGAATAATGGAAGAATACATAAAGTGGATGAGGATATATGTTAGAGAGGCTATCAACTGATAGTTTTTTTAATGCTAAAGATAGGTCCTCTCCATTGAATGTTTCTTTTGCATATGCATCAGCTTCAAATTCATTTTTTCGACTTATATAATTCATTAAAATACCCGATAACATTGATATTGGTGAGAAAACAATACTAAATCCAATAAGTCCAAGATGGAAGCTAGCTTCTGAGCCTCCAAGTGCAAGTGAAATCTCTGGAAGTTTAAGGCATAGTTCAAAGAAGAATGTCATAACTCCAATCTGTATAATTGACATAATTAATCCAGAGAATATATGTTTCTTCTTAAAATGTCCAACCTCATGAGCAAGAACAGCTACCAGTTCATCCTCTGTATGTTTTTCAATTAAAGTATCATATAATGCAATGGTCTTTCTTGGCCCCAATCCACTAAAAAAGGCATTTGCTTTTGTAGATCTTTTTGATCCATCAATTACATATATATTTTTTAAAAGGTATCCAACTTCTTTTGAATACTTTTCAATTTTCTGTCTTAATTCACCATCATCTAATGGTTTAAGTTTATTAAAAATTGGGACAATTAGGTCTGCATAGAACATATTTATAAAAATCATTAAAAAAGAGAGTCCAATCCATAACCATAACCAGAAACCATCGTTTAAATTATCATATAAGTATAATGCTAAAAAAAGAAGGGCACCACCAATAAAGATTGAGAGCAAAGATGACTTTAGTATATCAAGAAAAAATGTAGAATTTGTTGTCTTATTGAAACCAAATTTTTCTTCAATTATAAAAGTATTATAATATGAGAAAGGAATAGATATAATAGAATTTAATATAAATAAGATTAAAAAGAATAATCCAGATTGAGCAAAACTTGAATTAATATCAAAAGGCAAAAAAGATTTCAAAATATCTGAAGAGACCAGTTGATCAATAAATCCATATCCATTAAAAATTAAAAGACTTATAATGAATAAAAAACTTACTGAACTTGAAAATAATCCAATTTTATTCTTACTTATAGCATAGTTTTTGGCTATTTTATATTTTTCCTCATTATAAAAGTCTTTTAATTCATTCGGTATTTCATCTTTCCAGTTTCTATGATTTACATAATCTAGAATATTTGAGAATAAATAGTTGAAAACTACTAATGATACAATTATAAAAAACCACAATTGAGTTGCCATAAATTGAATTTAGTTATTTTAGTTTTAAATGTAATAAAAGATGATTAATAAGTATACAATTATAGGAACTTTAGGTATTTTAATTTTCAGCTCTGGGCTTTGCATATTTGGTGAAGCAATTATTAGAAAATCTCAAAACTTAGATTTTTTTATCATAGGAACAGTCTCACTAATCTTGATCAATGCTGGTGCATGTATTATGATAAAAACAAGAGAATTATCTACTTAGATTTATGGGTATCGTATAAATAAAATGGAAGAGCTAAAGAAAAGCCAATAAAAAAAGGTAAAATATACCTAAATATTTTTTTTGGATTAGACCAATATGTGTAAACTATGTATATTAGAAATGTAAGTGCTGCAAAACTAAGATCATATGAAATCATTGAAACAGCATAATTCTCATACAGAAGACTCCAGAAGCCATCCATAGCCCAATCATTCAATTTTAAAAACATGTACAAATTATAGTAGGGGAATATTGTACCTAGTATACATAAAATAAGATATATTTTTTTCATGATAATCTATATAAAGTTCAGTAAGATTTAAATTTTATTCTAAAAATTATTCTCTAATTTAATAAGAATTATTTAAGTAAGATTAACTAAAAAATCATTAAATACTCACAATGAGTAACTCAATATTTAGAAAAGATGGAACAGCTCAAGGTGTTGCAAAACAACGATTGATTGAATCTTTAGCTAAACCTAACAAACGAATTATATATGACCCATATGCCTATAAATTTGTACTTGGAGCAAGTATAATAAAACTTATGGGGCATAAATTTAGTGTTTGGTTAGGAGATAAAATTGTACCTGGAATGCATGAACATCTAATTTCTAGAACACGATTTATAGATGATCTAATTGAGGAAAGTAGCCTTAATGACATAGAACAATATGTTATACTAGGAGCAGGTTATGATTCAAGAGCTCATCGTCTCAAACTTCCGTCCAAATTAAAAATATTTGAGGTTGATCAGCTTGAAGTTCAAGAAAGAAAACTTTCAAGAATTTCTGATAAGACACCTAATATGGAAAATGTGACTTATGTTAGTGTTGATTTTAATCACCAATCTCTTTCAGAACAACTTTTAAATGCAGGATTTGATAGAGAAAAAGCATCTATATATACTCTTGAAGGAGTATCTCAGTATATTGAAAAGGAGGCACTTAAATCGACTTTAAAAGAACTGGCTAAATTAAACCCTAATTCAAATTCAAAAATTTTTATTTCTTATGTAAATAAACTTTTCAAAGAAGACCCAAAAGCCTGTTTTGGGGTGGGTTATCCTAAACCTAAAAAGGCAATTAAATTTATAACAGATGGAGCAGCTAAAGTTGGAGAACCTTGGATATCATTTTATTCTGCTAGAGAAATTAAGGATTTACTATTTCAAAATAATTTTACCTTAACAGAAGATAAAACATTAGCTGATCTTAATTCTAAATACTTTACTCCAGTTGGTAGAACAATCCCTGAAAATCATATTTTTAAACTTGAGCATTTTATAGTAGCAGAGAGCAGAGTTTAAGCTCACTGTTTTATTTATTGATTCTCTCTGGATAATCAGTAATAATAGCGTCTACTCCCATTAATTTCATTCTCTTTATATTCTTTGGGCTATTTATTGTATAGGGAAAAACTTTAATATTATTAGATTGTATTTTCTTAACTATTTTCTTTGTAATAAACTTATTATTTGGGTTTAGAGCAATAGCATTAATTTCCTTTGCTAATTTAATTGCATTATCAATTTTGTATAATGAATCTACTAGAATTGCAATTGGAATATCCTTGTTTAAATCTCTAAACTTTTTTAACTCATCCCATCTAAAACTTGAAATTATAAATTTTGAAGGTGGAAGATTAAACTCTTTCAAATATTCTATTATGACTTTATTAGTCTCAAAGGCTGTGTTACTCCCTTTAAGCTCAATATTTAAAAAAATTTTTTCTGGAATTATATTTATTACTTCATTTAGAGTAGGAATAGATAATCCACCTTTTAATTCTACTTTTTTAATTGAGTCTAATGAAATTTGTTCAATAAATGCATTGGAATTTGATAACCTACTTAAAAATGGATCATGGTAAACAATTAGTTCTCCAGTTTTTGATTTAAATACATCAATTTCAATTCCATCAACATTTAATTTAATTGCTTTTTTGACAGACTCAATTGTATTCTCAAGAGCGTGGCCCATAGCACCTCTATGACCAACTACTATTACATCCTTATTGGAAACACAGGAGCCTATAAATAATGTAAATAATAGTAATAAAATATTTTTAGACACTCTATTTTCTATTTAAAACTGTAGAGGATGCCTGAGATTTTGCTAGTACTGTAATATCACTGATATTTACATTTTCAGGGCAATTAACAACATAAGAAATTACTTTAGCAATATCATCTCCAACTAAAGGGTTTAATCCTGAATAGACAGAATTAGATCTTTTTTGATCATTTTTAAATCTGACCATTGAAAAGTTAGTTTCAACTAGACCTGGATTAATTTGTGAGACTTTTATATTATGTTTATTTAAATCTATTCTCATACCATTAGAGATTGCGTCTACAGCAAACTTTGATGCACAATAAATATTCCCTTTTGGATAAACCTCTTTACCAGCAATTGAACCTATATTAATAATATGTCCACTATTTTTTTTTATCATAAAATCTAAGACATATTTACTAACATATAAAAGTCCCTTTACATTTGTATCAATCATCATATCCCAATCCTCAATTTCCCCCTCATAAATAAAATCAAGTCCATGAGCATTTCCTGCATTATTTATTAAAACATCAATATTTTTCCAATCATCACTTAAACTTGATATTTTTTCTCTAACATCTTTTTTGTCTCTGACATCAAATTCTAAAGTTATTACATCTGTTTTTTTTGAGAGAGAATTAGATAATTCGTCAAGTTTCTTTTTATTTCTTCCACATAGTATTAATGAGAATTGATCTGATAATTTATGGGAAGTTGATTCTCCAATACCTGAGGTCGCCCCTGTTATTAATGCAATTTTATTTTTGTTCATTTAATTAAAGTATAAGTAAAGAAGACCTGCTGCCAACGCACCAAGAGATGGACCAAAAATAGGAATCCAACTATAAGCCCAATCTGAAATTTTATTTTTTCTAGGTATAAGTTGGTAAATAATCCTTGGGCCTAAATCCCTTGCAGGATTAATTGCATATCCAGTTGTTCCACCTAAGCTTAATCCTATAACCCAAACTAAAATACCGACTGGAAGTGCGCCAAGTGATCCTATTCCAAAGTTAGCATCAAGACCTTCAACAATAATGTTAGGTTCAACAATATATAAGATTCCGAATATTAAAATAAATGTAGCTAGAAACTCACTGAAAAAATTATTTTTAAAATTTCTAATTGCAGGAGATGTACAGAATGACCCCATAACTTTGTTTTCATCAGTTGTTGACCTATAATGATCTATATAAAACAGGTATGTTAACCAGCTCCCTAGCATAGCCCCAAGGACTTGAGCAATAATATAACCTATCATTAATTCACTTGAGAATTTTCCGGCAACAACTAATCCTATTGTAACTGCTGGATTTAAGTGAGCACCACTAAATTGGCCGGTAATATAGGCTGCAACAAATACAGCAAAACCCCAAGCAGTTGTAATTGTAATTAGTGGAGTTTGATCAAAACCTTTTGTTTTGGATAGGCTAACATTAGCAACGATACCAGAACCAAGAAGTAATAGTATTGCTGTACCAATAAATTCGGCAATATAAGGACTTATCATACAGTATAATTTTTGATTAATTTATTAAAATTTTTTAACTCGGTATCAATCCATTCTTGATCTTTTTCTAAAACTTCAGCCATTTTTTTTGCAACATTAGGTGCTATCAATTTAGACTCATTTGAATCTAAAAAGATACATCTAGTTCTTCTTGCTAAAATGTCTTCTAATGTAAGTGCCATTTCATGAATTATTGACCATTCTATAATATTATTTGTTATATAGAATTTAGTTGACAATGAATTGTTATCATCTTTACCTCCCAAAGACTCAACTTTTTTCTTCAGAGATCCATATACATGCATTGGATCTGAGAAATCAACCTTTTTCTTATAACCAAAAAGTTTTGTTTTTTCAGTTTTACATTTTTTCTTTTTGAGTTTTTTGATTGAAATTGCAGTATCAATTGCATCTTCTGAAATTTTTCTATAAGTGGTCCATTTGCCACCAAGTACACTTATTAAACCAGAGGGAGAAATATCAATTTTATGGCTTCTAGAGACTTCTTTTGTTGACTTTTTATCAGAAGTTGCAGCAAGTGGTCGTAATCCAGCAAATACACTTTTTATATCACCTTTATTTGGCTTAATGGTCATATATTTACTAGCATTCTTTAAAATAAAGTCAATTTCTTCTTTTAAAGGTTTTGGCTCTTCACTAGCATTTTTAATTTGAGTATCAGTCGTTCCAACCACTACATAATTTTTCCACGGAACAGCAAAAAGGACTCTTCCATCTGAAGTCTGTGGAATTAAAATTGCATGTTTACTTTTTAAAAATTTTTTCTCCAAAACAATGTGTACTCCTTGACTTGGTTGTATCATTTTTTCAATTTGTGGTTGATCCATTCTAATTATTTCCTCAGCAAAAACACCTGTTGCATTAATTACAACTTTACTTTTAACTTGATATTTTTTTGAGTTAATTGAATCTGTGAAACTTAATCCAATAATTTCATTGTTATTTTTTATTAGGCCATCTACATTACAATAATTTAATAAAGCTGTTTTCTTAGAATTTGCAGAAAGTGCTAACGTAATAGCCATTCTAGAATCATCAAATTGACCATCGTGGTAGATAACTCCACCTCTAAGCCCTTTCTTATTGACATTGGGTATTAGTTTTTCAGTTTCTCCTTTTGAGATTATTACTGATTTACCTAGTCCAAGCTTTCCTGCCATCATATCATAAATTTTCATCCCTATTCCATAGAAGGGGCTAGCCCACCAATCATATGTAGGTATAACAAAACTTAGATCTTGAACTAAATGAGGTGCATTTCTTTTAAGAATTCCTCTCTCTTTTAGAGACTCAATTACTAAGGTAATATCTCCGTTTTGGAGATACCTCACCCCACCATGAATAAGCTTTGTACTTCTTGACGAAGTACCTTTACCAAAGTCATGTTTTTCTAGAAGTAATGTTTTGTATCCCCTTTTTGAGGCATCAACTGCAACCCCAAGACCCGAGGCGCCTCCCCCTATAATTACAATATCCCATTCAAGAACTTTGTTTAATTTAACGATGGAGTCATTTCTATTCATTAACCTTAAGAAGTTTATTGATTCTAGTTTCCCAAAGATTAATTATCTGTGTTGAATCATTTTTTAAATTTGGTTTAAACGATCTATCTTCTATCCATAAATCATTTAAGTCTGAAATATTCTTCCAGAACCCAGAAGCGAGTCCAGCTAGGAAAGCTACTCCAAGTGCTGTAGTCTCAGTAGTTTTGGGTCTTACTACATTGGTTTGTAATAAATCAGATTGAATCTGCATTAAAAGATTATTATTACTGGCTCCACCATCTACTTTCAAATTTGTAAAGTTTATATCTGCATCTTTTTGCATTTCAATAATTATATCTCTAGTTCTAAGAGCAATTGATTCGAGTGCTGCTCTAGCAATGTGACCATTTTCAGTTCCTCTAGTGATACCAAAGATTGTTCCCTGAGCATAGGGGTCCCAATAAGGAGCAGCTAAACCAGATAATGCGGGGATAAAAGTTATACCACCATTGTCTTTAACTGTATTTGCAAGATTTTCAACTTCAGGTGCATCCTTAATAATAGCTAATTTATCTCTAAGCCATTGAATAAGAGCACCTGCAACAAACACACTACCCTCAAGAGCATATGTGAGTTCTCCATTTATTCTCCAGGCAATTGTTGAAAGCATTTTATTTTTTGATTTTACTGCTGAATTTCCTGTGTTCATCATACAAAAACATCCAGTACCATATGTATTTTTTATATCACCAGGATTAACACATAACTGTCCAAATAATGCAGCTTGTTGATCACCAGCTATTCCAGCAATTGGAATTTTACTACCTAAAATTTCCTCATCTATATATGCAGATATTGCAGATGAGTCAACAACTTTTGGTAAAATGTTTCTTGGAACATCAAAAATTTCTAATAATTCATCATCCCACACGTCATCCTTTATATTATAAAGAAGGGTTCTACTTGCATTTGAAGGATCTGTTAAATGATATTTTCCTTTACTTAAATTCCATATTAACCAAGTATCTATTGTACCAAAAATAAGTTGTCCTTTATCAGCTTGTTCTCGAATCTCACTTTTGCTATCAAGTATCCATTTTATTTTTGTTCCAGAGAAATATGCATCAATAACTAATCCTGTTTTATCTTGTATAAGTTCGCTTTTATTCTCTTCTTTTAGCTTATCACAGAAGCTTGCAGTCCTTCTATCTTGCCATACAATTGCATTATAAACTGGTTGTCCAGTATCTTTATTCCAAATAACTGTTGTCTCTCTTTGATTTGTAATTCCTATTGAATCAATATTTTTTGGATCAATTTTAGATTTTTGAATAACTTCTCTAATTGCTTTTAATTGAGTATTCCATATCTCTATTGGGTCATGTTCAACCCATCCTTCCTTTGGAAAAAACTGATTAAATTCATGTTGAGCAATCTCAATAGGTTTAGCATTTTTATCAAATAATATTGCCCTAGAGCTTGTAGTTCCTGCATCAATAGCTAAAATAAAATTATCCATAAGTTCTTTTTTGCAATTTAATAAAAAACCCTCCACTGGAGGGTTTTATTATTTCTATTATACTAATAGTTCAGAATTAGTTCCAAGTTTTAACTGGGACAGTAGTTCTTGAACCATTATAATCAGATATCGACATAGTCTTAGAGAAAAACTTTTCAAAGGCTTGAGCCTCTGCCTCATTTTTAGGACCAAAACCTAGCATTGCAGCTTGATCTTTATACATCATATATATATAGTGAGTTTCTCCTTTTTCTCCATGAGTATAGGAACCAAGTGAAACATAACCTGTCGGTTTAAATACTTCCATTAACTCAACGAATGCAGCACCAAATTTACCTTGATCTTTTACATTGAAAGACCATTCTTGTGCTCCAAATACTTCTTCATCTGATCCTGGAAATCTAGCTAAAGTTTGCCCCGCTTTAATAGATAAAATTGTTGCAAATTTTTCAACACCTGAATTATATGCATCATAGGCATCTCCTGATCTAAGAGCTCTTAGTTCAATTAGACCTTCAACTGGTCCAATAAAATTTATAATATGAGTTGGACTTCCTTGCGGGCTATGGTAAAGAGCTTCAAGAGATACTGAGGTTCCCTCTGGCATTTCTATACTTGAATAGAAGTCATCCATTAAATTAAATACATATGTAGCATTTCCTGAATCTACATTAAGCGCAACCTCTTCCCAGGTAACATTATTCTGTGCAGTTGAGAAAGTAAAACTTAATATAGCTAATAATAGTAAATTGAATTTTTTCATTTTAATTAATTTATGATTAATTCTAAATATAGTTAATAGATGATTAAATTAGAATTTATTGTCCAACTATCTTAAAAAACTTCCACCATTTACATCAATTGTTGACCCAGTTGAATGATCCATTTTACCAGAAACTATTAGTGAAACTATTGGCGATATGTCTTTTGGCTCCGTAAGTCTATCAAGAGTAATCCCTTGTTTTACAACATCCTCTCCATGTTTATCAATAAAACTTTGAGCCATCTCAGTTCTTACAAATCCAGGGGCTATACTTATTGCTACAATGTTGTCAGTTTCTCCAAATGATCTTGACATCGTTTTTGTTAATGAAATAATTCCACCTTTTGAACATGCATAGGAAATATAGTCTTGCTGCTCTCCTCTAAATGCAGCTCTAGATGCTATATTTATTATTCTTAATCTTGAATTAATATTTCTTTCTCTTTTATATTTTAGAAATTCCTTAAAAATTATTGATGGAGCTTTAAGATTTACATCAATTGTTTTATCAAACATATTACTCCAACTATTTATGTCTAAGGAGATATCAGCTGATTCAGCAATACCTGCGTTGTTTATTATACAATCAGGAAAAGATAATTTATCAATAGTATTTTCTATCATTTTTTTAATCTCTTCTTGCATGGAAAGATCAGCTTTAACAGAGAATGAACCTGTCTTATCATCTTTCAAAAGATCCTCTATAGGAGATTCATTTTTATTATAATGAAGTGCAAGCTCATGTCCCTCAGCTAAAAGATCCTGAGCTATTTTATATCCAATACCTTTTGATGATCCTGTTAATAGTACTTTCATTTTTTATATTTTTCAAACCAAGCTATAATTGCGTTAACCTTTGCAATTAAATTACTTGGCTTAGAGGCTATTCCATGATTGGCATTTGGAATTCTTACAAGCATTGTTTCAACCTTATTTAACTTTAAACCAGCATAAAATTGTTCGCTCTCAGCCATTGGAGTTCGATAGTCTTTTTCCCCAGTAAGAACCATAGTCGGGGTTTTTACGTTGCCAACATAGCTTATAGGTGA
>Ga0207993_1000259_pt1 | contig 21470 bp, 17 predicted proteins | sample ETN01SmetaG_2_FD_185791 | JGI IMG/M metagenome (GOLD analysis project Ga0207993, IMG submission 185791) | Marine microbial and viral communities from oxygen minimum zone, Eastern Pacific Ocean - ETNP2014F12-01SV265 (SPAdes) (version 2) | ecosystem: Environmental > Aquatic > Marine > Oceanic ...
TATGCATAGGCCTTACAGAAAAATGCCTGAAACTGGCCTGGCAATCGCTTATTTATTCGCATTAGCTAAAGGAAATACGGACGACCAAGCAGAGTTTAATTCATATTGCTATGAGGCAAATATGAATCCTTTAGAGGTCATTAGTGAGATGAAGGCATCCTCACTGGATATAAAAAAGTTTGCTAATCCGAACGATCTCAATAAAGACGTATTTCCACTTTCAATGAACGTCTCAAAAATATTCAGAGAATCAAGGCATTATCGCAGAGAAATCCTAGATAAAATGGCGCTTGGTAGCGACAAAATGTTAGATCTGGGAAATTTATATACCGCCGCTTTACCAGCTTGGATTGCCGCAGGCTTCGAGCAAGCATATGAAGAAAAAATCAGCCTAGAAAATTCCGAGATTCTTACACTTGGATACGGAAGTGGAGATGCCGCCGAAGTCATTCCAATGCGTGTTACAGAAAATTGGCGATCGGCAGCTAAAAAAATTAACTTTTCAGATGCTATGAATTTTGCAATTGACTTAAATAAAAAACAGTATTTCGATATGCATGAAGGGTTAGATTCAAAGGACTTAGACTACGCGAAAAAAAATGAATTCGTCATTGATCAAGTTGGCGATATAAACCGAAAAAATTATCAAAATTTTGGTATTGAGTTTCATCGTTATATCAGCTGAAATTTAAAAAAATGTTTAGGTGTATTTTTCTAGCTCCCAAGAGTGTTGATCCTTTATAGTTCTCCATTCCATTTTAAACCAAGGTGTATAATCACTGTTCAAATTCATCTCTTTTTCTATACTTTCACAATCAATAAATCTTATTCTTTCAATTTCGTTCTTATTGAAAATAACATCGCCATTTATTGATCCAATAAATACAGAACACATTTCATTTTCTGATCCGATGTCTTTATAACTAGCTTGATAAGAAAATTTATATAGATATTCAAGATGAACCCCATTTATTCCGAGCTCATCTTCTAATCTTCTCATAGCAGCATCCAAGATATCTTCACCCTCACGAGGGTGGCTACAACAAGTATTGGACCAATATAAGGGCCACAGTCTTTTTTGCGAACTTCTTTTTTGAATTAATAAATGGCCTTCATCATTGAATAGAAAAATGGAAAAAGCCCTATGTAAAACACCCTCATTCTTGTGACATTCAAGCTTACTTAAATGTCCAATTTCCTTATCTTCTGTGTCTACGAGAATTAAACTTTCATTATCACTCGAAACTATTTTATTTGAATCTTGTTCCATTTAGTCATTATCCTCATTGGTAACAATTGTTTGATAACCAGCTCTGTTCAAACTATTTCTGACTTCTATTTGATGACCTGGACAAAGAGCGATAATAGATCCTCCTCCACCCGATCCCGTCAATTTAGCACCTAATGCTCCTGATGACCTTGCTATGTCGATCATACTCTCAAGTTCAAGTGTTGATACTCCAATTGAATTAAGGAGGCCTTGATAGATATTCATCAAATCCCCCAATTGATTAAAATCTTTCTTCTTTATTGCGTCTAAGCCTTGTTGTGATATTTCTCCCATTTGCTTAAATATCTTTTCAAAAATTTCCTTATTTTTATTTCTGGCATCCGCAACAGATGTTACTATATCAGACGTTTTTGAGGGCGATTTACTCATTGCTATGATAATTGGAAGGGATTTAGAATACTTTTTAGACAATACGTTAATAGGCTTATTTTTATTATAGAAGACTGCCTTGCCAAAGGAAGCAACAGTATTATCAATACCGGATGGGAGGATATGATTTATCTTCTCACATTCAAAAGCAATTTTATTTATTTCTTCAGAATTCTTTGATAGTCCAAAATAATTGTTAAGCACACTTGTTAGGGCAACTGCGATTGATGCTGATGCACCCAAGCCCATTGCGAGAGGAACTCGGCTATTGATCTCAAAACGAACAAGAGGGACATCAACAGCAAAACTTTTACAAATAACATCCAGGAGTTTTTTAAAATAACTAAAATATTCAGATCCCTCTAAAATTTCTTGCTCTAAGAAACCAGAAAGAGTGAAAGCAAGTTTTTTTCCTTCATTATTAATGCTAATTTTGACTGCATCATTAATTGGATAAGCAATAGCATATTGATCATAAACCACCGCATGCTCACCTAATAGAATAAACTTTGCTGATGCTGAACCTACTATTTTCTTTTTATCTTGAGGTTTGATTTTATTCCTCTCTGATAGTTTTTTTTCAAGCAACTCTTGTGCTTTCCATTTTTTAATTTCTTTAGAATTAATCATGTCTTTTATCACTTCAGAAAAATATTCTTCTGGTATACCTGCACTGAGTGCAACACTTCTTGCATGTAATTTCATATGAGCCTGTTGAATGCCATTAGTTGCAAGAGCTCTTAGTGCTGCGAAATTTTGTGCCAATCCAACTGCACCAATTAGCTCTGATAACTCTGTAGCTGAATCTACTTTTGTTATATTGAGACCCATTCTTGAAGCAGGATTAGCTGACAATGATCCACCAACAATGCCTACTTTTATCGGCATTAAAAGCTCGCCTTTGAGATTGCCATTACCACAAATATCCCAATTTGAGAGGGATTTATATCTCCCCGTGGAAGATGCATAAGCGTGAGCTGCAGCCTCAATTGCCCTCCAATCATTACCAGTTGCAATCGCTACTGCATCTACACCGTTCATTATTCCCTTATTGTGCGTAACAGCTCTGTATGGGTCAGCATTAGCAAAATCACATGCATTTATGATTCCATCTCTAACTTCAATGCCGGTAAATTCATTTTTTTCTAAAAGATCAGGGTGTATCTCTATCTCAACTTTAACCAAAGATTGATCTGTGTAATTTGATAATATTTTTAAACCTACATTACCTACAATCATCCCTTCAATAACGTCAGAGAGACCTTCACAAATGGTATTTACAAGATTTGCACCCATTGCATCAGCCGTATTCACATGAAGATGAAGCACAAGATCTACTCTATTCTGAATATTCACTTCACGAATATCTATATCTTTAACACCGCCACCTCTCTCATTTAATCTAGGTATAAGCTCATTGGCTTTTTCAATTAAATTCGATTTGTTTTGCTGTAGAATTTTCTTGGCTTGTGCGGTATCTTCCAGGTTGCGTATTTGAATTTGACCAACCAATAATGAACTTTTGAGTTCTGATTTAAAGCCGCCAGATGACTTAATAATTTTAGCGGCATTATTGACTCCAGCAACAACTGATGGCTCCTCAACAACCATTGGTACAAAATAATTTTTATCATTTACTAAAAAATCTGATGCAATCGCCAGTGGTAGACCAAACACACCAATTACATTCTCGACCATCTTATCCGCTTCATTAAGAGACAGAATTTGATTTTGTCTTTCTAATGAGTATCTTTCTTCGCAAGAAATTATTCCCATTTCATTGAGAATTTTTACTCTTTCCTTCACACCAAGTTTATAAAAACCGCTTATTAATTTTTTTTTCAATTTTCTAACTCAATTAAGTACCCAGACTGGTCACAATGCAACTCAAAGGGTTCCATCCCAATAGATTTTGCATAACGTACAACAGAATTAAGATCTGATTCAGATGATGCAATGCAAATACCGATATCTCCGCCTGCGCCACATGGTTTATATACAGCTTCAGTCATATTTTTAGTGTATTCAGAAAGATAGTTGTGTTTCGCACCAAATAAGTCAAGACCAAAATCCATACTAAATTCTTCAAGGCATTTCACATATGTTTTCATTTCAGAAATTAATTTTTTCGGATCATATTTGCACCAGTTATTGCTTAATTTATTTGATATATCACAGAGTTGCCTAAAGCTTTTTGCATTGTAATCACTAAATAATTTTAATTGATCAATAGTTTTTATTTCTTCACCACTCCAAAAAATCTTAAATCTCAAATCAGACCGAAGTTTAATGTTTTTGGAATTTGCCACTTGATGACGATTGTAAACAAGCATACCACCCTGGAGTGACGTCTGAACATCAATACCACTTCCCAATCTACCCTGAATATCCGAATGAATCTCATGCGCCAAATAATCAATTCCTTTTGTGCTGTTAAAGAGTTTTAAAAAGGCAGCAGTCATTGCGACTATCAGTGCAGAACTAGAACCGAATCCAATTTTTTTATTTTTCTTTCCATCAAAAAAAAGTGAGGAATCCAAGGTAAACTCATATTTTAAGTTTGATTGAACCATAAATTTCAAACAAAAAATTTCGAGTAAATTTCTGATGTTTTTTGGGGTGGTGCTATCAAGCCATGACAATTTTCTTTTTTTATCAATATTGAATGGCCAGTTACCGTCCTTATAACCAATTGTTCTTACCAAATGTGAATCGCCAGCAGACTCTTTTATTGTCACAATGACCCTCTTATCAATGGCCATTGATATTGCTGAAGCTGAATCCAATACTGCAAACTCACCCAAGATGACAATTTTTCCTGGTGCACTAGTTCTTATACTTTTCATTTTATCTGAGGTTCTTGCCCAAGACCTGATTGCAAAATTGACTTGACCCCTTTGATTTCTTTTAAAATATTTATAACTTTAGGTTCGCTCTCAGGCAAGCATACAGCTTTGATTTGGGGTCCAGCATCAATAGTGAAGAAAACAAATTCACCTTTCTTTTGTAGCTCTCTAATGGCATGCATGCACTCAATAGTAGCAGAGTTCCAATAAACAATTGATGGTCTAGATGTCCACATAACTGAGTGCATCTTCATGCAGTTATGCTCAGAAATCTCAGCAAGTCTTAGAAAATCTCGAGATAATATTGCTTTTCTTGCTTCGTCAATATCTTCAGATTGATTTTTAACCCATGAATTATAAAAAGGTGAAGTTTTTGAACTTAACTTCATGCCTTTAGAAGAAGAGACAGCTTTTTTGCGAGAATCAGTTATTGCTATTACAACTCTTAAAGGCCAATCTTCCGATAGGAGCAACTGATTTATCTGTATTTTATTTTTTTTATTTTCAAGCTCCACAAAACCACCCAACATTGACCTCGCTGCTGAGCCAGATGCTTTCCCAGCCTCATTTGCCAAATCTTGCAGTTCATAACCTTTATTCACAGCATGATTTATAGCAGATACTAAAGCAGAGAATGCAGAGGAGGATGAAGCAAGCCCTGCTGAAATAGGAAAATTACATTCACTCGAAACGCTAGCAAAGTTTCTTTCCTTTCCGCATATTGAATCAATGCAATCGCTGACTCTCTGAATATTATCTTGCTGAATGTTATTAATTATTAAAGTATCGCTCTTATGATTTGGAGAAAATTTTATTTTAGTTTCAGTCCAAATATCATCTAACGTTATAGAAATCGAGCTTACAGCAGGTAGATTATTTTTTTCATCTCTCTTACCCCAATATTTAATTAATGCGATATTAGGTGAGGCTCTTACTGTAGCTTGCATTTTTATTTTCCTTAATAGCGGGCTAAAATTATTCAAAGATTGTATAAGTAGTATTTATCTCATTTTAATACAATACTATGCTTATAAATCAAAAAGATTAATTACGAAAACAATCAAATCATCAGATGTTAAACGAAATAAAAAAAGCAATTGATAATTATCTTGAACGAATCAATAAAATAATAGATCAATCACTACCTGAATCAAATGGAAGTCACTCCTCGCTACATGAAGCAATGCGATATTCAACGCTGAGTGGAGGTAAACGAATTAGACCATTATTGATATACTCGTTGGGTGAATGTCTGAAAATAGAAAAAGAAAAATTAGATGTTCCCGCCCTATCTATTGAACTCCTTCATTCATTTTCATTGGTTCACGATGATCTACCTTCAATGGATAATGATAACTTAAGGAGAGGTTTACCAACAACGCACAAAAAATTCAGTGAATCAACAGCAATACTGGCTGCTGATGCACTTCAAACATTGGCTTTTGGAAGCATAGCAGATGCAAAATCAATTACTGATGAGCAAAAAGTTCGTCTCATATCATTGATAGGTGATGCCTGTGGTGCAAAAGGAATGACTGGAGGACAATCGATGGATCTTGCCTCTGAGGGAAAAATACTAAAAAAGAGTGAATTATATTTGATGCATAAAATGAAAACCGGAGCGCTCATTCATGCTTCAATTATGGCACCATTTTGTTTTACTCAGGATTATGATGAAAAAAAAATTCAACAAATGGACAAATTTGGTTGGGCAATAGGAATTGCATTCCAAATTAGAGACGATTTAATTGATATTGAAGAATCATCTGATGTGACAGGAAAAGACCAAAATTCAGATATCAAGAATGACAAGGCTACATGGCCATCTCACTTTGGAAAAGAAGCATCGTACGAATATTGTTCAGAGTTGTTGAATGAATGCCTAAAAAATCTTGATATTTTCAATAATGAAGCTGAGCTATTAAGATGGTTAACAAAATATTTAATTGATAGAAAAAACTAACTCTCATGTATGAAGAATATTTTGGGTTAAATGCAAAACCATTCAGGATCACCCCTGATCCTCGCTACCTATTTATGAGTGATAGGCATAAAGAAGGTCTCGCTCATTTACTTTATGGTGTTACTGATAGTGGTGGTTTTATTCAGCTAACAGGAGAGGTAGGAACTGGAAAAACAACACTTATTCGCGCTCTTCTGGAACAGTTGCCAAGTAAAGTAGAAATTGCATTAATCATGCATACACAAATTACTGCTAAAGAATTTCTAAGTGAAATATGCAATGAATTTAATATTGATAATCATGGCGAAAGTACTATCGATTTGGTTAATACCCTAAACTCTTTTTTACTTGAACAGCACGCAAAAGGAAGAAAAATAATACTGCTTATTGATGAAGCACAAAACTTAACAACTGATGTGCTTGAACAAATTAGACTTCTTACAAATCTAGAGACTGAAAAAGACAAATTACTGCAAATAATTTTAATTGGACAGCCCGAGTTAAGGATGGTGCTTGCACAAAACAATCTCCGTCAACTTTCTCAGAGAGTTACCGCTAGATACCATCTAAAACCACTCTCAAAAGCAGAAACATTTCTTTATATCGAGCATAGACTGAGAATCTCAGGATCAACAATTAAGATTTTCAAAAAAAATGCAAAAACAGAGGTATTCAGGTATTCATCTGGAATCCCTAGGTTGATAAACATCATCTGTGATCGTGCGCTTCTTGGAGCATACAGTATAAATACTCGTGAAGTTGATAAGAATCTTGTTATCAAAGCCAAGAATGAGATACAGGGGCATGAAATTATACCGAGAAAAAGTAACTGGACTGCAACCTATATATTAATTGTCATGATCCTAATAATAATTTTCACAAATGAGCTTGGTTATATTGACTCACAATATATTCATGACATTACAAAAGCTTTTTTTAAAGGTAACTAAAATAGACTGATACCATGTCATTTATACTAGAAGCATTAAAAAAATCAGAGCGAGAAAGGTTAAAAAATAAACCACCTAAATTCTCTGATGCCTTGATGGAAAATAAAAAACCGGAAAACAACAAACTCTATTTCATAGTAATATTATCACTGGTATCGATAATCTTTTTATTGTTGTATTTCTTGATAACACCAAAAAAAATACAAGTTTCTAAAACCAACAAAAACAGTTCAGTATTTAATCAGGATATAAAGTTAACTGAAACCACAAAACCTGAGCCTGTGAACCTCTTGAGTGCTAATAGTATTAATAAAGAGCAACGCAGCATAGAAAAAGATTCTGCTTCGAATAATTCTAATGAAATAATGGACATTGAAATAGCAAAAGTATCTCATAATTTTTATTTACCAGACCTCCATATCGATATTCACGTATATAGCGAAAATGCTGCAGAACGCTTTGTGTTTGTAAATATGAAAAAATATGATGAGGGAAGTTTTCTTGATGAAGGTCCGCTTATAAAAGCTATAACAGAGGAAGGTGTAGTTCTTGAACAAAATGAAATTTCTTTTCTGCTGCCAAATAAATAGAGTTTAAAAAATGAAGAACATACAATCCATTGGGACAAAACTTTTTTCAGAAAGTTTGAAGAATGGGATCTATGCTGTTATCAATGCCCAAGAGGAATTAAACTCCATTAATGTGTTTCCTGTTGCGGATGGAGATACTGGAACCAATCTTTGCCTTTCACTCTACCCTCTCATCAATTTCACAAAAGATAATAAGTGCGATGACATTTGTGAACTATTGGAAGGAATTGCCGACAAACTGCTCGATCATTCAAGAGGTAACTCAGGCAGTATAATGGCTCAATTTTTTCAAGGCATGAGTGATGGTGTGAATGATGCTAAAGAGTTCAGTCCAGAGGCGTTTTCGGATGCAGTTAATACTGGAAGCACTTATGCAAGGGAAGCACTTATTAATCCAGTTGAAGGGACAATATTAACGGTGATAGCAAATTTCGCTGAAAGTTTTAAAGATATTTGTGATAAAAATAAAACAGGAAACTTCTCAGATATACTCCCAAAAGCATTAGATGAGACAAAATCGGCACTTACAAATACAAAAAATCAACTAGCTGTCTTGAGAGACTCAAATGTAGAGGATGCAGGGGCAATGGGCTTTTTCTTGCTTATGCAGGGATTTATTGAGTATCTCGTATATGAAAATACCCAAAAAGAGCCCGCACCTGATAGCGATGTTAATCAACAAATTGTGGAATCCCATCATGATAATGATGAGGTTGATTTTCAATATTGCACCGAATGCATCATCGCAGGAGATGACATAGACAAAAGAAAGCTAAAAGAGTCGTTGCTTAGTTGGGGTAACTCCATAGTTATTGCTGGTACAAAAAGAAAAACAAAGATTCATATTCATACGGATGAACCTCGGTCAGTATTTAAAATTGCAAAAGAATTTGGTTCTGTCTCATCAGAAAAAGCTGATGATATGAAAAAACAAAGCAAAATGACCAGTGATCAGTCACGAAATTTTGCTGTAATTACTGATTCGGCGGCTGACATTTCAGAAGAAGACATTGAGAATCTTGATATTCATATTGTGCCAATTCGAATTCAATTTGGCAGTAAAAGCTATCTTGATAAAGTAAATATTACCCCTCCAGAATTCTTTGATGAAATAATAAAGAATCCAATACATCCAACAACATCTCAACCATCAGTTGGTGACTTTAGAAGACAATTTGAGTATCTGGCAAGTCATCATGAAGATGTGATATCTATCAGTGTAACGGGCACTATTAGTGGAACAATGCAAGCGGCTGAATCAGCGGTAAAACGAATCAAATCAAACGGTAAGATTCATATCTTCAACTCATTGAATGCATCTCTTGGCCAAGGGCAAATTGCTGTTTATGCGGCAAAATGTTCCAAAGAAGGAAAAAGTATCCAAAATACTCTCGAAGAATTATCGAAAATCAGAAAAAATACAAAAACTTTCGCTTACATCCCAAATCTTAAATATGCGGTTAAAGGAGGAAGGGTTCCAAAATCAGTAAAATATGTAGCAGATTTCTTTGGTTTAACTCCGGTGTTAGTATCGACACACGATGGTTTAATAGCTACAAAACATTTTTTATTTGGAAAAAAAAATCTAATAAGAAAATTTGCTAAATACATCGCCAAATTTGCTAATCAAGGTAACAAGATAAATATATCTATTGGTCATGCAATAGCCGAAGAAGAAGCTTTATATCTAAAAAAATATCTTCAATCTAAAGTGCCTAATGTATCCGAGTTTAAAGTCACAGAGCTGGGAACAGCCATTGGTGTTCATGGTGGTCCAGGCGCTATTGTTGTTGGGGTACAAATACTCTCTTAAGAATGAGATTATTCCTTTGTTCCTGTTCCCATTTTGAGGAATATAAGACTGGTGCTAAATAAGAGCACCAGGAAAAAACACACCACAGCATACGCATACATAATCTCTATATCAGAAGTGCCTAAAACACCATATCTGAATGCATTCACCATGTACAAAATTGGATTAAATAAACTCACATTCTGCCAAAAATCTGGAAGCAAATTTATTGAATAAAAGACGCCTCCAAGATATGTCAATGGCGCAATAATAAATGTTGGAATAATAGCAATATCATCAAAATTTTTTGCAAATAATGCATTTATAAAACCTGCAGTTGCAAAAACCATGGAAGAGAGCACTACAATGGAAATTGTGACCAAAGGATGAGTAAGCTCAATATCTGTGAACATAAGCGCTATGAGAGTAACCATTGTGCCAACCAAAAGACCCCTTATGACACCACCTGTAATATGACCCAAGATAATAGTGGTATTCGAGATTGGCGCAATCAATAACTCATCAATATAGCCCCCATATTTAGCGCCAAAAAAAGATGAAACAACGTTGCCATATGAATTGGTAATGACTGACATCATTATTATTCCTGGTGCAATAAATTGCATATAGCTATAGCCTTGCATATCTCCAATTCTGGTACCTATCAAGTTCCCAAAAATGAGGAAATAAAGCGTCATAGTTATTGCCGGTGGAACAATGGTTTGCACCCATATTCTCAACATTCGAAGGATTTCTTTACGAACAATTGTATAAAAAGCGACAAGGTTAATTTTTAAATTCATGGAATCCTTTATTTTTTGTTTTCAACGACCTTGAGAAATAGTTCTTCCAGTCTATTTGCTTTGTTTCTCATGCTGCTTATATTTATATTTTGTTTATTAAGTATGTCAAATAGTTCATTGATTTTATGCTCTGAATCAATCACTACCTCAATATTTTGAGAATCTATCTTGCTGCACTGAAAGCTTCCAATTTTTGGCATGACCGAAATATTGTCCTCTAACGTGAGGATAATTGTCTCCTGCTTGAGTTGTCTTAGAAGTTTATTCATAGAAGTATCTTGAATAATTATTCCTTCATCAATGATGGCGACATTTCTACAGAGATTTTCAGCCTCCTCAAGATAGTGGGTGGTGAGAATTATTGTCGTTCCAGAGTCATTAATTGATTTTAAAAATTTCCACATTGAACGCCTTATTTCAATATCAACACCAGCTGTAGGCTCATCCAGAATTAGAAGCTTCGGATTATGCATTAGTGCGCGTGCAATCATTAATCGCCTTTTCATTCCTCCAGATAAACTTCTGGCTATATCGTCTTTTTTCTCCCAGAGCTTAAGTTCCCCAAGAAATTCTTTTGCTCGTTTAAATGCGATGTTTCTATTGATGCCATAATAACCAGCCTGGTTTAGAATTATATTTAGCGGAGTATCGAATGAGTTAAAATTTACCTCTTGAGGAACCATGCCAATATTCAGTTTTACTTCCTCAAGATTTTTCTGAATATCTTTTCCAAAAACAGTTATTGAACCATCTGTTTTGTTAATAAGAGAGCAGATAATTCCTATCGCTGTTGTTTTTCCTGCACCATTGGGGCCCAAGAGAGAATAAAAATCGCCAGAGTCTACTGTTAGGTCAATCCCTTTCAATGCCTCAAAACCATTGGAGTATGTTTTTTTAAGATTTTTTATACAGAGCGCTTTCATGATCCAAGAACTCCTGAAATCCATTGGCCAATATCTTTAATTTCTCTTTGACTAACCGAATGTTCAATTGGGTATTCATTCCAATCAACTGTATATCCAAACCTTTCAATAAATAACTTTGTCTTCTCTCCATAACCAAGAGGAATAACTGGATCATAACTGCCATGTGCAATAAAAATAGGCAGCTTCAATGACTGTATTTTATTTGAATTTTTTGCCAGGTCGATAAATGTCTTTTCAAGAGGCATATAGGTTGATAATGCTATTAATCCCCCCAAGTCAGGTGTCAGGGTTAAGGCTGCATATATTGCAATTGCGCCTCCTTGAGAAAAACCTGCAATGATAATTTTGCTTTGAGGTATGCCGCGATCCAATTCTTTATCGATCAATCTTCTTAAATACCCGACACTTTCATGAATCCCATCCTCATCTTGATTGCCATTTCTATCTAAACTCATGATGTCGTACCAGCCCCGCATAGTCATTCCGCCATTTATAGTAATGGGTCTGTATGGTGCATGAGGAAAAATAAATCGAACGCCGATGTCACTGTTAAGATTAAGTTCACTAATTATTGGCAAGAAGTCATTGCCATCTGCACCAAGACCATGAAGCCAAATAACAGTCCACTCAGGCTCACCATTTATTTCTCTTTCAATTGGATCAGAATTACTTTTTTGCATTGAGTTTATTATTGAGAATATTTATGTTTAACCATCTAAAATATATTACAAACAAGGGAAGATGGATTATAGAATTACATTATTATAATTAAATAAATATCTGTAATTATACATTACGAGTAAAAAAAGATTTAATAGAGGGTAAAAAATAATATGATCAAAAAAACCATCCAATCACTATTTTTATTTTGCATCCTCACTTCAATAGGTTGCGGCCAAAAAGGAGCTTTAATACTTCCAGACAAACAGACACCCTCTGAGGTTTCAAATAATCTAGCCACCAAAAATCAACCATCATGAATGCGCTCCAAGATAAACCCAAAGGAGGTAAAATTGTTTTGGTTGATGGATCATCTTATCTTTACAGGGCATATCATGCGTTACCTCCATTATCGAACTCAAAAGGTTTTCCAACAGGAGCAATTTATGGGGTTCTGAATATGACAAGAAAACTGTTATTTGATCAAAAAACAGAATTTTTTGTAGTTATATTTGATGCCCCAGGAAAAACATTTAGACATAATATTTTTCCAGAATACAAAGCAAACAGACCTCCGATACCAGATGAATTAAGACTGCAAATAGAGCCGATTCATAAAGCCATTGTCGCTATGGGAATTCCTCTCATATCAATCGAAGGCGTTGAAGCAGATGATGTTATTGGAACGCTCGCTGAAGATGCAAAAAATAATGATATGGAAGTATTGATCTCTACTGGCGATAAAGACATGGCACAACTCGTTGATGAGAGAGTTACGCTTATCAATACTATGAACAATCAAACTCTTGATATTGAAGGTGTAAAAGAAAAGTTTGGGGTCTATCCCAATCAAATTATCGACTATCTCGCTTTAATGGGAGATAAATCTGACAATGTTCCGGGCATACCAGGAGTTGGAAAAAAAACTGCCACAAAATGGCTAAATGAATTTAAAACTCTGGAAAATTTAATTGATAATGCTGAGAAGATTACGGGCAAAATTGGACAAAAATTAAACTCTAATCTCAATCTACTTCCAACTTCAAAGGAATTGGTGACCATCAATAAAAAGGTAGACATAAGAAAAGAGGCTTCAAATCTCACCATAAAAAAACAAGACGATTCAACTTTACGGGAAATATATGAATCACTGGAACTCAGCTCCTTTCTTAAAGATCTAGATCAGAAAAATACAGAAATTCAAACTAAGAAAAAAACAAAATATACAACAATATTTAATTTCAATGATTTGGATTTATGGATTGAGAACTCCAAGAAAAGTAAATGCATCGCGATTGATACCGAAACTACCAGTCTTAACTATATGGAAGCAAAATTAGTTGGAATTTCAATTGCGATCAATGAAGGTGAATCAACGTATATCCCTCTTGGTCATGATTACCCGAATGCACCATCACAGCTGGATATAACTAGAGCACTTGAGAAATTAAAACCTGTTCTTGAAGACAAAAAAATAAAAAAAATCGGCCACCATCTCAAATATGATGCCCATATATTTTCAAGGTATGGCATTGAATTGAATGGCATGGAGTATGATTCAATGATTGAGTCTTATGTCCTAAACAGTGTTGCCACTCGTCATGATTTGGATTCAGTGGCAAAATTTTATCTAGACCGCAAAACAACTCATTTTGAAGATATCGCTGGAAAAGGTGTTAAGCAATTAACATTCAATGAAATAGACATCGATATTGCATCAGAATATGCTGCGGAGGATGCGGAGGTAGCTCTTTGTTTACACAATCATTTAAACAAAAAACTCAGTGAAAGCCCCTCTCTGAAAAAATTGTATGATGAGATCGAAAAACCCCTTATTCCTGTACTTCATCAAATGGAAGAGTCTGGAGTTCTTATTGACGATATTATGCTGCAAGATCAAAGTGATGAGATTTCAGTCACCCTTAAAGAGCTTGAATCAAAAGCTTACGAATCTGCTGAAAAACAGTTCAATCTTAGCTCACCAAAACAACTGCAAGAAATTTTATTTGATAATTTAAAGCTTCCAGTAATTAAAAAAACACCAAAAGGTCAGCCGTCCACATCTGAAGATGTATTACAGGAACTAGCTGAGGAATACGAACTCCCGAAGATTATTCTGGAGCATAGAACATTAAGTAAATTGAAGAGCACCTATACTGAAAAACTTCCAAAAAGAATTTCTGAATCTACAGGGAGAGTGCATACATCCTATCATCAGGCGAATACAGCCACGGGACGACTTTCCTCAAATTCTCCAAATTTACAAAATATTCCAATCAGAACATCTCAAGGAAGAAGAATTAGAAAAGCTTTTATAGCTCCCGATGGATATAGAATTCTTGCAGCTGATTATTCTCAGATAGAATTAAGAATAATGGCTCATCTCTCTCAAGATCAATCCTTACTGGAAGCCTTCTCATCTGGTGAAGATATCCACACGAGAACAGCCGCCGAAGTTCTTGATATTGCGGTTAATACAGTAAGTAGCGAACAAAGAAGATGGGCAAAAGCCATTAACTTTGGATTAATGTATGGGATGTCTGCTTTTGGCTTAGGAAAGCAAATTGGGATAAGCAGGATTGAGGCCCAAGAATATATTGATATGTATTTTTCTAAGTACCCAAATGTTCACTCATTTATGGATGAAAGCAGAAAGAAAGCGAGAGAGAAGGGTTATATTGAGACGCTGTTTGGAAGAAGACTCTATCTTCCTGATATTAACAATAAGAACGCAATCAGAAGAAAATATGCCGAAAGGAGTGCTATTAATGCTCCGATGCAAGGAAGTGCTGCAGATATCATTAAGCTTGCTATGATAGATGTGCATCATTGGTTGACCAAAGATGATGTTCCAGCAAAAATTGTCATGCAAGTTCACGATGAGCTTGTATTAGAAGTAAATGAAAATAACTCAAAAGAAATAAAAGAAAGTATTATCAAAATAATGGAATCAGTTACTAAGATTGATGTGCCTTTAATTGTCGATGCTGCAATAGGATCAAATTGGGAAGAAGCTCATTGAACTAATTAAATCAACTATCAAGGAACTTATCTAATACAGTCCTGGCTTCATCAACTCCTTGTCGATTTAAAGATGAAAATAACTGGATTGAAATAGATTTATCCAAGCTTGATTTAAGCTCTAATAATCTTTTCTGCGCAGGCCCCCTCTTAAGTTTGTCAGATTTTGTCAAAAGAATATGCACTGAAATTTCATGCATCTTGGATAAAAAAAGCATATCTAGATCATAGTCAGTAATTCCTCTTCGAATATCCACAATCAAAAATATACCCATTAGAGTATTTCTTTTCTCAAAATATTGAGAGAGTATTTCCCTCCAATGATTCTTCTTTGATCTTGAAACAAGGGCAAAACCATATCCAGGAAGATCAACAAGGCGTTTTTCATCAGAGAGCATGAAAAAATTGATTAATTGAGTTCTGCCAGGAGTTTTACTGGTTTTTGCAAACTGACGTCTATTCACAATTACGTTGATTGCGCTTGATTTTCCAGAGTTCGACCTCCCAACAAAACATACTTCCGCTCCCTTATCTGGAACAAATTGCGAAGAATTGTTAGCACTTTGAATAAACTTTGCTTTTGGATATTGTGACATAGCTGTATAATACTAAGGTAAATAAACTGAAATCCATAATATTAAGTAAATGTTATCTCCGGGTAATTTTACTTATAAAAAAACCGAAACATGATGTTCAATAAAAAATTTAACTTTTTATTAGCTGTTCTTGTTGTATTTTCATTCAACGGACAAGCCGAATCACTTATTGAGGGTTCGATTGACGCTGGTAAAGCAATCTCCATAACATGTGGTGCCTGTCATGGTCTTGACGGAAATAGCATTAATCCACTATGGCCAAACCTAGCAGCTCAACATGCCTCATATTCAGTTGAGCAATTGACAGCATTCAGAGATGGCAAAAGAGTGAATGAATTAATGACAGCGATGGCAATTAATTTAACAGACCAAAATATCAAGGATTTATCTGTTTACTATGAAAGTCTGCCTCTTACTTCAAAATTAGTCGCAGATCCAAGTAATGTTGAACTGGGTGAAAAAATATATAGAGGTGGAAATAAAGAAACCGGTGTTGCTGCCTGCATAGCTTGTCATGGGCCATCTGGAAAAGGTAATCCAGGTGCTAAATACCCACTTATTTACGCTATGGGTGCCATGTATACAGAAAAGCAATTAAGAGACTATGCAAGTGGAGAGAGAATTTCAATCGGACCCGTTCAAATTATGAGAGACATTGCTCAAAAACTCTCTGAAGAAGAGATAAAAGCTGTCTCGTCATACATACAGGGCTTGCATTAGGCATAATAGTTGTAAAGAATAGTAATTTATTACTAAGAACTATGTGAGGTTTATTTAATGAAAAAATTGATCTGTCTTATCATGTTTTTCGTTCTTATTGCCAGCTGTTCATCTGATAAAGATACTAAAGTTGAACTGCCAGATAATAATATTGAAAAAACTAACAATCTCGTAAATCAACCAAAAAACAATATTAATGAATCCTTGATAATTGAAGAATCAGATTCCGAAGATATCGTGATCGATAGTTCACAACCAATAATACTGGCCCAGTCAAATTTACTTACCGAGAGAGAATGGGAGTTTAAAGAATCAGAACATTTTATGAGATTAGTTCCAGCTCAACCAATAATTGGCGGTCCAGATAAAATCGAGGTAACTGAGTTTTTCTATTACGGATGTATTCATTGTATGACGTTCGAGCCTTACATCAATGAATGGAAAAAAGATATGCCTGATAATGTTCGCTTTGAGAGAATACCGGCACTTTGGAATCCTCTGCTTAACCTCCATGGTCAAATGTTCTTCACTAAAGAAATTCTTGCAGAAAATGGTAAATTAAAAGATCCTGAAGGCTTTAGAGCCAGAATTTTCAGAGAATGGCACAACAGAAAGAACTACATGGCATCTGAAGATGCCATTAAGGAAATATTCCTTGAATTTGGCGTTTCTGAAGATGATTTCAATAAAACATTTAAATCATTTCAGGTTGCTCAAAAATTAAATCTAGCCAGAGACCTTGCCAGAAGATATGGTATCTCCTCAACACCCACAATGGTGGTAAATGGAAAATACAGGACAGGGGCAGGTGAAGCAGGGAGCTACCCAAAACTAATGAGGGTAATTGATGAATTAATTGAGAGAGAGTCAATTAGATAAAATCATTTGAGTCAATTTGACACAACCAAAGCATCTACAGCAATACATCCATCACTGGTTAATATAAGTGGATTAACGTCAAATTCCTTTATCTCATTTTCCATGTGCTTAATCAAAAAAGAGAATCTGGAAGCGCACTCATAAAATGATTGAACATCCAAAACTTCACCGCGGAATCCGCCTAAAACTTTTTTTGATTTTAAATGATTCATCCTTTCTTCCACATAACTCTGATTAAAAGGTGGAATAGCAAATACAGTTTCATCAAACAGTTCTGCATAGATTCCTCCTAATCCCATTAAAATTATCGGTCCAAATTGAGGGTCTCGTCTGACCCCAAGAAACATCTCTTGTCCGCCTTCTATCATCTCGGCAACAATGGCCTCACGCCCGATTCTCTCCTTTAAATCTCTATATGCCTTAACTAATAATGATTCATTTTTAATATTTAAGATGACGCCATTATTTTCAGTTTTATGATTAATATTTTTCTTGGCTGTTTTGAGAACCACGGGGTATCCAATTTCTAATGCAGCCTTTATTGTATCTTCCTGATTATCAACATATTTATTTTTGGCCACTGAAATGCCGAAGTCAGCTAATAATTTAAGAGCATCATATTCTCCCACAATAGGATTGTTTTTTAGAATATCAATATGATCATTTATGTTGGCTGGTACATCACAGCTAAGCTGAACTTTATTTCTACCAAAGAAGTCCCTGTAATTGAATAAATTTTTAATTGCAACCAAAGTTGGAGAGACTCCGTCCAGTATTGGATACCCTTCATGTGTTTGCACTGTGACCTCGGGATCGTATCCACTTCCTTGGTGAGATGAGACAAGGATAATTGGCTTGCCTGTCTTTTCACGTGTCTTTTTCATCAGCTCAATATAACTTGGATATATCTTCCCATATGGCGCCCTATTGAGAATCAAAGCTTCAATTGCAGCACCAGGATCAGAAAGTAAAATCCTTGCCGATTCAGAATATTGAGTACTAGAATTTGGCCCCCCTCTGCTCCATACATCAAGCGGATTTATAGCAGGTAACTCGGGATCAATAATTTTTTCAAGGTCTTTTACGGAGCTGCTATGAAGCTCTGTAAGCGGCACATTAATTTCATGAGCAAGATCAACAAGAAGTTGTCTTTCTCCACCAGAATCATGTAACGCAACCAAATGACCATCACCCAAAACTCCGAATTCAGAAAAAAGTATCAAGGAAGCAACTAACTCTTCTGTATCTCTTACTCTTTGAACGCCATATAAATCAAATAACGCATCATAAGTATCATCATCACCAGCAATTGCACCGGAATGAGAAACCGTTAGCTGTGCCGATTTTTCGGTTTTTCCAACTTTTAAAGCGACTATTGGTATCTTTTTTTCTTTTGCCTTCTGAAGGGCGGCTATAAACCCATTAGGATTTCTGGCGGTTTCAATAAATAATCCAACTGCTTTAGTTTCTGGAAGATCAAGAACAAAATTTAAATATTGATCCATAGTTACGGACAATTCATTTCCAGTCGAGACTGCAAAATTGAATCTTAAACGATCCTCGCAATCGAGAATTCCGGACATCCCTGAACCAGAGTGACTTATAAGACTGACGTTTCCGATTGGTTTATGATCACTGCTATCAAAACCGCAAGCCCACATAGAATCTCTTACATTATAAAAACCCATGCCATTAGCACCGCAAACTAGAATACCAGAGTTACGAATTTTTTCTTGAATACGCTCTTTTAATGTTGGTGCTTTATCATTATCGACAACTAATGATGAAAATATGACCGCCGCTGAAATTTTGGCTTCAATTATTTCATCAAATAATGCCTCAATACGATGATCACTGACAGCAAAGATTGCTAAATCTGGTGTTTCTGGTAATTGTGATACACTCTTGAAACAACTAATGCCTTGTATCGAGTCGTATGAAGGATTGATTGGGTAAATGGCACCCTTGTACCCACCTTTTATTAAATTTTTTAGAGCCCATTGACCGACTGAATCTTCAGTTTTTGAGGCTCCAAGGATCGCTACTGATTTAGGTCTTAATAAAGGGTCGAGGGAATTTTGCAAATTAAACGCCAAATCAAATAATTTAAATCTGATCTAAAATGGATCGGGTGGTGTCTTGCCTCTCCTGGCTGGAAACCAGAATGGCTTATCAACGATGTTTGCTTCTGCCATAACACGATTCCAATGCATTTCTCTTTGGTAGTATATCTCGACCCATACAGTATCTCCTGGTTTGCCGTGTGGGCTTCTAACTGTTCCCAGAGCAATATTTTGTTTGCATATTGGTGACCATGCAGCAGAAGTAATGAATCCTATTTCTGATTTATTGTTTTTTTCATGCGCATAAATATATGAATGATCTGCAGTTTTATTTCCTTCGATGTCAAGTTTGACTAGATTCCATTTAGATCCATTTTCTTTTTCTTTTAACAGGGCTTTTCGTCCGTTGAAGTTTTCTTTACTGAAATCAACTAGCCAATCAAGTCCTAACTCCAGTGGTGACCTGGTTCGCCCTGTTCTGACTGTCGTTTCTGCAGGTAAAAAATCTTCAAAGGGAGCAAGATAGGCAGCTTCTTTCCTAGCTAACCCTAATGCATGAGTTCCAATTGCTCTTATTCCGTATTCTTTGCCAGCCTCAAAAAGAGAATCCCAGAGCTCTATGGCTTTATCCGGTGATATCCAAAGTTCGTAGCCCAAATCTCCTGTGAACCCTGTACGAGATATCATAAGCTCACTGCCTGAAAATTCATTGTGAATTAATCCAAATGGTTTTAATTCATCAAGACCACTAACACCCATGTTTTTCAGAATACTGTATGAAGTTGGTCCTTGAACAGCCAATGCAGCGACATCAGCTGTTTCTTCCTTAAGAGTGACATCAAACCCTATTGAAGCAGCTTTTAACCACGCAAAATGTCTTTCTTGTGAGCATAATCTGTATTCACCTTCTCTGAGGTGGAATATAGTACCATCATCCATAACTTGACCTTGATCATCACACCAAACGGCATAAGCAACCCTTCCGGGTTTGATTTTCTTCATATCTCTTGTAACGAGTCGATCTAGAAAATTTAACGCATCCTTGCCTGTTATACGATATTTTGTCATTGGTGTAATATCAAAAACACCTGTAGAATTTCTTATCGCAAAATATTCCATATCCTCACAATAGAGAGCCTCTGCACTCGAATATCCTGCCCAATTATGCCAGGTATTTAATGAGTCAAGCTCTGCGATTCTTGGGTGGAATGGAGATTGCAATCTACCAGTGAAAATATGCTGTGAACTCATTTTTACCCTTCCTTCTCCAAGATTACTTGCGCAGCATTTCTCCCACAGGCACCGCTAATGCCTCCCCCGGGATGACTGCCTGCTCCACAAAGAAATAAACCATTTACGGGCATTTCATACTGTGAAGAACCGGCAACAGGCCTGACAAACATGAATTGATCTAAAGTGAATTCGCCATGGTGCCAATGTCCGCCTGTTATATTAAATTCCTGCTCTATATCAGCAGGAGTTAAGAGCTCTTCACTGATTATGCATTGGTCAATATTGGCCATATGCGATTTTAAGACAGATTTAACTGCATCTGAAAACTGCTGTTTTGATTCATTGTTCCAGCCTGCTTTCAGATTATAAGGAGCGTATTGAGCAACAATAGACATCACATGTTTTCCCTCAGGAGCCAATGAGCTGTCGGTTGTGCTAGGAAAAGTAATTTCTAAGACTGGTTTTACTGAACTTTCTCCGTATTTTGCATGATTGAAAGCTTTTTCAACATAATGTTCACTCGGTGCGATCAATATACGTTGCTGGTAATCTAAATCTTCAAATCCAGAAATTTTTGGGAGTGCGTTAAGCGCAAAATGCAGTTTAGATGCATTTCCTCTCATGCGAATGTTATCTATTCTGTGTGTAAATCTAATTTCGAGATGTTTAGGACCTACAAGGTTCATCATTGTCTGTTTTGGGTCTGCATTTGAAACTACTGTAGAACTTAAATATTTTTCACCACCCTCAGTCTGAACACCAGTCACA
>Ga0207993_1000261_pt1 | contig 21438 bp, 30 predicted proteins | sample ETN01SmetaG_2_FD_185791 | JGI IMG/M metagenome (GOLD analysis project Ga0207993, IMG submission 185791) | Marine microbial and viral communities from oxygen minimum zone, Eastern Pacific Ocean - ETNP2014F12-01SV265 (SPAdes) (version 2) | ecosystem: Environmental > Aquatic > Marine > Oceanic ...
GGAGCTAGCAACATGGCACATGAATAAAGACTTCCCGACACCCGTACCAGCAAGTGCGATGTTAAGAGTCTTATTAGGTAAACCACCTTTGGTAATTTTGTTAAAGTATTCAAGATCAAATTCAATTTTTTCTTCTTTCTTGTGGTAGAACTCATATCTTTCTTCGTAGTTTAGTAAGTAATCATGACCAACATTGTTGTCAAATGAGACTGATAAAGCATCTGATAGGATGTTTGGGATTGCGTCACGATTTTTCTTTTCATCATTACCATCAGCAATATGAATTGATTCCATCAAAGCAAGATAAATCGCACGGTCACGACACCACTTTTCAGTAGTGTCCAATAACCACTGATGATCAACAGCAGATTCTTTAAGGTTTTGATTTATCTCTCGAATCTCTTTTGCTTCTGTATCAGTTAAGTCTGTTCGATTTTCAACCTCAATATTTAGTGCTTCTGTTGTTATGGAAGATCCATACTTTACAATAAAAGATACAATCTCTTCAAATATTATTTTTTCTTTTCGATCCTCAAAAAAATCAGGTTGAATAAATGGAATTACTTTTCGAGAATACTCTTCACTAAATATAAGGTTTTGAAGAATAGTAGTCTCAATCCGTTCCATAAGAAAAATGCTTTTGAGCAATAGTGTCAAGTTTATTCATTATATCATCTGTGAAATACTCTGTTGGATTTTTTAGTATTTCTTTACCATATATTTTCTTACCATTAATTTCATATCTACCTGCAGTATTCTTCCACAAACCACCAAGTTCTCCCAACTCAAGGAGACCATAGTATCTGTCAAGACCTCTCTCATCATAGTAGAGTCTTATTTCGACTTGTTTGTTTTCTCTACTGAGTCTTGATTTAACCGTCTTAGCTTTAATAATGTTTCCAACAATTTCTGTCTTATCCTTTTCCTTTTTTTTGCCGAGATAAATGATTGTACTCGCGGCATACTTGAGCCCAGAGCCGCCTCCCATTTCTTTAGTCGGGACATAAGATCCGATAACATCGTAAGTGTGATTTGTAACTATAAGTGGTATGTTTGCTTGACCAAGTTTAAGAGTGAGCATACGGAATGCTCCTTTAACAAGTTGCGATTTGGTCATATCACGGACTTGTTTATCATTCAACGCATCAGTAATTTCTTTATCCGTTGAAAGCATGCCTAATGAATCCAATACAAACATACAGGGTTTGCGATTTTCTTCATCTGTCTTAAGGTATATATCTACTGCCTTAAGTGCTTTACTACGAAACTCTTCAACTGTTACAACATTTACAACAACAAGTCTGTTTTGATCAATTCCACGAGATGCAAGTAATCCCTTGGTGATTGCTGCTTCAGTATCAAAATAGAGGCAATACCCATCAGGGTTAGTGTCCAGAAAGTTCTTGACAATAGCAAGGGAAAAATAAGTCTTTCCAGTAGAGGTTTCACCAGCGATGGCAGTAATCTTATTACTAGAAACACCACCATAAATGGAACCGCTAACAAGCGAATTGAAGATATAACTTCCTGTATCAATGAATCTTTCTGTTTCATCTATATCTGCTGCGATTTGGGTGTATTCATCACCGATCTCTTTTACTATTTCTTTTAAAAAATCCATTACATAAAAAATGATTCAAGGTTTACTGTTTTTTCCACATTCCATCCGATTGCATCAAGAATCGTTTTGAGTGGTTCAACAAAACTCTTCTCAAATTGTAGATCATGATCTATGTATCTGTCAAGATCAAGTTCATGAGGAAAGTCTTGAATGAATGAAATTACATTCTCTTGTATGACATTTGGTTTTTTGAGATAAAGAAACTTTACCTTTTCACCATTACCAATAAGTGAATATTTATTTGTCAACTTTTTGCTCTTGATATAATGATTGAATAGAAGAGCACCTCTTATATGAATTGGTGTTCCCTTTGCATATATTGTAGCATGAGATTTATATTTTTCCACATTTGATGCAGAACGAGGAAAAGATATTTCCTCAGGTGACAACGATTTAAATGTTTTTCGAGCATTATCAATATACTCAATTACTTCGTCCTCCGTGCCACTCATCATAAGTTTGAGAGCATCCTTAATCATCGTGCGACAAGGTGCAGGAGTTGATGATTTAACTGCTTCAATACCCATCATCTTCAGTTTAGGTTCATCATAACGAACACCTTCACTATCCCATACATTTAAGATGTATCTTTTCTTTGCTGTCCAGATGCCACGATCTGCGATATTCTCTCGCTTCATAAACATCTTCTGGTCATAAGCATTTACGTAGTTCGCCAGCGTTTCATAAGAACTCGTAATATACTTTTCAAATTCCATCTCACAGATCTTATTAAGGAACGACACAACGCTCTCAGTAGTTTTTTCTCTGCCTTCGTATATCCTATCGACAAGATCACCCAAGTTGAGATAGATACTGTCAGTATCACTAGCAATAACATAATCAACATCCTCCGTTTTTAGTATTTTGTTTAGATAATTGTTCATACGGTTTTCTATCCAACGAATAGAAACCTGACCAGATAAAGTAATTGCTTCCGCATTTGCTAGTTTATAGTAGCGGAAGTATTGATTACCAATCGCACCATAGGCAGAGTTAAGAGAAATCTTCTTTGCCATCTGGATATTATTACACCTTGCAATTTCTTTTTCAAGATCTTTGCTTGGTGTTTTTTCATATGCTTTCTTTGCCTTAATCATCTTTTTCTTAAAGATGACTCTTTCATTATACATCTTCTCCATCAACTCTGGCAAGAAACCACGAACATCTTTTCGATACATCGCACCATTCGCACATACAGCATTATCTTTGTACATTTCAAATGTAAGATCTTCATCAAGAATCTTATCAACTGTGACTGATGGATGTCTCTGCTCTAATAAAGTTTCTGGTGAAATATTATACTGCATAATCAAATGTGGATATAGACTATTCAAGTCAAAAGATACCACCCAATCATACTTACCAGGTATCGGTTCTTTTACATAAGCACCAGCATACTTTTCGTTCTTGTTTGAACGATTCTTTGGGGGTATAACAATATTTCTTCTCTTCAAATAATTGTAGATAATTGTGTCCCACATTCTTACCTGATAGAATACATCTTCATAGTTGACCTTTGCATCATATGCCATCGTCAAAGCAAGTTCAATCAACTTCATTTTATCTTCAAGACGGTCAACAAGTTCAACGTCAATAATGTTGTATTCGACGAATTTCTGCCAACCATTTGTATAGAAGTCTTTGAATGTATCAAACTCTGAGTGATCAAGTTTCTTTTGTCCAAGTTCTACACTTGCAATATAATCTAAACGATATGACTCTTGTGCCTTGTAGGTAAACTTCTTATATAAATCAAGATAATCTAACTGCGATACACCACCAATATCATATGAAATATGTTTGCGACCAGCAATATAAGTTTCTTCTTCAGTAATCAAACCCCAAGGTGACATTCTTTTCATCAACTTCTCACCAAGGATTCTTTCTATCCTACGACACATATATGGAATATCATATAACTTACTGTTCCATCCTGTAATAACTTCTGGTGTATTTGATTCAACCATCCACCAGTTTATAAAATTACTTAAGAGATCAAACTCAGTTTTAAATCCTTTGTATGTTACATTCTTTTGTTTATTAATAAAATCTCCTTGTCCCCAAGTAATGATTTGTTTTGTTGTATAATCTTGTATTGATATGAGAAGTATTTCTTCTGCAGCAGATTCTACATCAGGGAAACCATTCTCTGATTTGACCTCAATATCAAGAGTAACTAATTTAATTTTTTCAATATCAAACTTTAATTCTTGCTCTGGATATTTGTCAGAAATATATTGATAGATAAATCTTTCATTACCATAGATGTTAAAGTTTTCTACCTCAGAATATTTTTTGATAAACTCACGACAATCTCTTACAGTACCAGGTTCAATTGACTCTACATAATCTCCTTCTAGTGTTTTATATCTTGTTCTCTTCTTCGAATCAACAAAAAGGGTTGGATAAAACTTCTCACGAGTGGCGAAGTGTTTTCCATCTTCATATCCACGAACTAAGAAGTTGTCTCCAACCATTTGGACGTTTGTATAAAATCTCATGGTTTATTAGACAAGTCCATATATTTTTCTAATATTGTTGGTGCAGGGTCTGCCATAGTTAATATTTTATCAGATGATATCATAAACTCACGGTCTTTTGTAAGAGAACTTAACCATTTTGTAAGAACAACCTTTCCTTCCTCAACTGTAATTTTATCTTCTGTTGTAGTTAAAGTCACAGGGTTGATTAATTTACAATCTGGCTCTCCAACTTGAGCACCGACTTCTTCTATTTCACTCACTAAGATTTTGTTGTTGACCAACGCTAGTAACTTGATTACCTTTGCCATTAATTTTCTCCAAATACATTGTTTTAATTGATTCTAGGGGTTCGACCAAAGCCACTACCTGATTGATAGGAACTGGTATTTCTTTATCTGCTGATCCTAATATCCAAGGAGATAAAGATACCTCAATTGAACTTTGATTATTTTCTTCTTTTGAAAATGAAAGTTGATTAAAATCAACAACATGTGGATCTTTGAATAGATAAGCAACTGGTTCTTCACCAGACATTATTTCTTTAAAATCTGCGATAACTTGTTGTTGTGTTTTTAAAACTGCAATCTTAATTGTCATTTTTTATCTTACCATATTGATTTGATAGTTTATCTAAAAACTCTTCGATTGATAAATCTTTATTCCAATTTTCTTCATGATAGATAAAATCATAATTATTGGTTTCTTTATTCAATCTAAATCCTACATCAACTCCTATTGAAAAGTCAACTTCAATTGTTTCTAGATCTTCATAGTTACGATCACTAAGTAAAACTAATTCGATTACTGATGTTCCCTTCCATGGAGTATTTGGTCTTTCATTAATCTCTTCAAGAGATTTTAATATTATAGAACGATCTTTAAGTTTTGTTTCTAAGATATCAAAACTCATAATCCATTCCAGAATGTATCTGAAGGGGTTTGCATGTTTTTTGATATAACATACAAACCTACATTACATAGAAACCAATAGATATTGGTTACCCAAGCTTGTCTCCAACAATATTTTCGGTTAGTCTGAACAATATAATCATTTCTCTCATTAATTGATGCATCAACAGACAGAGGTCTAACCTTAATATATTGCTCTAATAGTAATGAGATAACAAAACCGATAGCAAAGATATAAAATAGCAGATTTAACAAACCTGCCATTGAAAATAAGAATGATAGCATCTAATGATTAAATAATTTATATTTATATTATTGCTGGTAGGTTCCTATAGCCGCTTATGCTGAACCTACCAAAGGGCATAACCGCAGCCAGTATTTCTCTGACTCTTATATTATACCATAAGAAAAGGGATCGTCAAGATCCCTCCTCTTTACCAAATACCTTTTCGTACATAGTGCCATCCAACCATTGCCTTCTTGTTTTTTCATAATGGCAATAACGACAAAGCAGTTGACATTTATCAACTTCCTCATACAGAACTTCAATAGGTGCTGTTATTTTTGATGCAATAGTAAATGATTTTTTAAGAGGATCAATATGATCAAACTCAAGTAAATGAGTTGTTCCACATTCCACACACTTTCCACCAAGTCTTTCAACTAAATGTTCCTTTCGTTCTTTTCTAAGTTTCCTTTGTTCTTCAACAAATTTTTCTTGGTGTTTTTCATACCGTGCTTTTCTTAATTTTTTATGATGTTCGGGATTATCATAGTAAAATTTTCTCTGTCTCTTTCTTATTTGTTCTTTATTTTTATCAGTATATTCCTTTTTTTTAATTCTTAATTCTTCTTTATTAATTTCTCTATATTCTTTACTTTTTAATGCTCTTTTTTCTCTTTGTTCATCTGTCATATTAGATATCCACTGCCTTGAAGCTTCCCGATACTTTTCTGGATTTTCCCAATACAATTTTTTTCTTCTCTCTTTATATTTCCAACCATGTTTTTTTCTAGATTTTGCAGAAGTTTGTAGTTGCTTTTCCCTATAACCTGGTTCATTCGCCCAACGATCTCTAGCCCTTGCATTTATCTTATCTTTTACTTTAGGACGATATTTATTGCGAGTAATACTTCTACAAGATTTACAATCACCACGATACCTATCACGATCTTTTTCGTAATGGTATTCTGTAAGTGATTTTGATATACCACACTTATTACAAACTTTTGGATCTATATTGTCTATACGAGTGCGTCCTTTATTAGTGCACTGTTTACAACTGCTTTTATAATACTGTTTAAGATTACCATCAGCAAGAAGTTGTTTTCCACCTTTCGCAAAATCATTTACAGGTTTTTCAACCCCACATTTTTTACATACTTTAATCTCCATTTCCATATCATAACACAACTTCTCCAATTGTCCAGCTTTTATATCCAGAAGCATTTATTGTATCATGAGCGATGTCTTCACTGTCCTTTGGAATTATGATACAATATCCAATTCCAAGATTGAATACCTTCTTCATTTCTTCTGGTGCTATTTTTCCTGCCATCATAATATCATTAAAAATATCAGGTTGAATCCAAGAGTTATAATTAATATCTGCTTTTAATCCTTTAGGTAAACATCTTGGTAAATTTTCTACAATTCCACCACCTGTAATATGTGCCATACCAAGAACAGGAACTTCGTTTAATAGTTCTTGAACCAAAGAACTGTAGATATGAGTTGGTGTTAAATAATCATCTGTGATTTTGAGTTCTCCTTCTCTTACCAAATGATTCACAATACTATAACCATTACTATGAATACCACTACTTTCAATTCCAATTATAATATCATTTTCTCTTATGAGTGAACCATCTACAATATCATTTTGTTCAACGATACCTGTGGCGAATCCTGCGAGGTCAATGTCAAATGTCATTGGATGTTCAGCAGTCTCACCACCAATCAGTTCAATGTCTGCCAGTTTACATCCTTCAATTATACCTGCCATAATATCATCTAACTTAGGACTAATTCTGTTAAGTGAAATGTAATCTAAAAAATATAAAGGTTTTGCTCCACATGTTATTATATCGTTTACACACATTGCAACTAGATCAATACCAATAGTTTTGTAATTATTTAATCTACTACATATACAAATTTTTGTGCCAACTCCATCAGCACCAGAAACTAAAATAGGTTCCTCATATCCACGAGGAACCTTGAACATACCACCGAATCCACCGATAGTAGGTACTTTTTCTTTTAGTCTTTCAACAAAGGCATTACCTGCCTCGATGTCAACACCTGATGTTTTATAGGTAATTTTTTCTTGCATGATGTTCTGGAACTACTTTACCCAACTTGACGGTAAGAAGTCCATCCTTGAATTGAACCTCTCTGACTTCAACATCGTCTGAAAGTGCCCATTCTCTTGTGAAACTTCGTTGAGCCAGTCCTTGATGGACATACTCGGATGATGTCTCTTTATTATTCTCTTTTCTTCCTTCGACGACAAGTTTTCCATACTCAGTATAAACAGTAATTTCATCTTTTGTAAATCCTGCGAGTGCTATTTCAAGCACAGATTCAACATTATTTACATGAATTAAGTTATAGGGTGGATAGTTTGTTGTGGTTTCAAAAGAATTAAAAAAGCGGTCAAGGTAGTCGTCCATACCTATACCGTTTCTTTGAATTATTTTCATCAACTCTGGTAAGTTTGCAGAGTGATAGCGTTGTAATGCTGTCATGATAGTTCTCCTTTAAAAGCGAGTGTTAATTTTTGTCCCCGAAGGCGACACTATTATTTAACCATAAACACTTAAAAAAGTCAGTGTGGTATACCCCAAATTTTGGTACAGTAATCCCTAATCGATCTATCAGATGAAAAGAATCCCGAACGTGCAGTGTTGATAACCGACATACGATTCCATGACTCACGATCTTTCCATGCGTTACTTACACGATCTTGAGCATCTAGATAATCAGAAAAATCAGCAAAGACACAGAAAGGATCATGATACAAAAGATTATCTAATAAAGGTTTGAATTTTTGTTTATCACCATGACTAAAATGACCACCTTTAATTAAGTTAATTACATCCCAAAGTTCTGAACTCATGTGCTGTCTAGGATCATATCCATGACTCCATAAATCTGTGATTCCTTTTTCATCATGTCCAAAGAGAAAGAAGTTTTCTTTTCCAACTAAGTCACGAATCTCTACATTTGCACCATCAAGTGTTCCGATTGTAAGAGCTCCATTCATTTGGAACTTCATGTTTCCTGTACCCGATGCTTCTTTACCTGCAGTAGATATTTGTTCTGATAGGTCAGCAGCAGGATATACTTTTTCTCCTAACTTCACACTGTAATTTGGTAAGAATACAACACATAACTTACCTTTCATATCAGGGTCACTATTAACTACTTCTGCAATATCACATATAAACTGAACAATTAATTTTGCCATATAATATCCTGGTGCTGCCTTACCACCAAATATTACTGTGCGAGGAACGACATCGACTCCGTTTTTGATTCTAAGATACTGGTGAACAATCCAAAGAGCAAGTAAGTGTTGTCTCTTGTATTCGTGTATTCTCTTTACTTGAACATCAAAGATACTATTAGTATCTACATGTATTCCAAGATTGTCAAAAATGTATGTGGCAAGATTATGCTTACCTATAATTTTTGTAGATGAGACTTTCTCTAATAACTCAGGATCATATTGATTCTCTTCTAACTTCTTTAAAGAATCCATATTGGTTACCCAATCAGTTCCAAGATACTCATCTAAAACATTTGTGAGTGCAGGATTAGAAGAAACAATCCATCTTCGAGGAGTAACACCATTAGTCACATTAGTGAACTTATGTGGCCATAGATCATAGAACTCTGGCATTAACTGTGTCTTTACCAACTCAGAGTGTAGAGCAGCAACACCATTAACATGATGAGAACCTATGGTTGCTAGGTGTGCCATACGAACTGCTTTATGACCACGCTCATCGATGATGGACATTTTCTCTAACATACTATCATCACCAGGATAATTAAGTCTTACTACCTGTAGAAATCTACGATTGATTTCATAGATAATTTCTATGTGTCTAGGTAAAAGATTTTGGAATAATCTAAGATCCCATTTCTCTAATGCTTCTGGCATTAAAGTATGATTTGTATATGCGATAGATTTAGTAACAATTTCCCATGCATCCTCCCATCCAATATGTCTTTCATCAACAAGTAGTCTCATTAATTCAGCAACTGCAATTGCAGGGTGTGTATCATTTAATTGAACTTGCCAGTGATGTGGGAAATCTTCTATATCATATCCACGCTTATCTAAACTTCTTAACATATCCTGTAAAGAAGCACTTACAAAAAAGAATTGTTGTTTTAATCTTAATATCTTACCTGCATCTGTTCCGTCATTTGGATATAGAACCTTAGAAATAGTTTCTGATGCAACACTCTGTTCTACTGATCCCATATAATCACCTATATTAAATGCATAGAAATCAAATGTCTCAGTAGCATCTGCTCTCCATAATCTCAATCGATTACAACTATCAACTTTATATCCTAACTGTAATATATCATAAGGAACAGCAATTACACTCTCCTCAGGAACCCAACGAACTCTGCGGTTACCACGATCAGATGTGTAATGTTCAACTCTACCACCAAATCCAACATGGACTGATTCATCTGGATGACAAAGTTCCCATGGCCACTCTCCATGTAACCAATTATCTGTAATCTCTATCTGTTGATTATCTCTTATCTCTTGCTTAAATATACCATACTTATATCGAATACCATAACCAGTAGCGGGGACTTTTAAAGTTGCCAGAGAGTCCATATAACACGCTGCGAGTCTACCTAATCCACCATTACCTAAACCAGGTTCTTCTGCTACATCTAAAATTTGATCTAAGGTATATCCGTATTTCTTTAATGCTTCTTCTGCATCTTCTTTAATACCAAGACATATTAAATTATTACCAAGTTGAGGACCTATTAAAAATTCTGCTGATAGATATGCTACCTCTTTTCCAGTAGGAGGTTTCATCGACAACCAGTAGTTCATCATCTGATCTCTTACAGCATAACTTAATGCAATATAAAAATCATGAATAGAGGCATTGTCAGATCGTTTTCCTAAAGTATAGAAAAGACGTTCATTAATACCATTGTAAAGGTTACTAGGATTCGTCAACTTTTTTCTTCTTACTACCTATATTATACTTTGTTTCTAGTATCCAGTCACCTTTGTCTCTATATGCTAATACTTTAATTTGATTTAATGGTGCAATATCTTGAATTTTTGATACATCTACAATACCAATTAATCCCCAATCAGCAAGTAATTGTGCAATACGATTACGACGTTGAACATCATTAGATGTTAAGTTAGCATGCTTACCATCAAGAGCAAATAATTCTTTAAAATGAACAAGATAATATCTACCTTGTTTGTGTAGTATGTGACATGATTGATATATCTTCTTCTCTTTTCTAGATGCTACACCAATTCTTGTAAGGGTCTCTCTTACCTTAAGGAAATCATCAGGTTCATTAAGAGTTACCTCGACCATTTTTTCAGGTAACCACTGTATCTCAGGTTGTTGAACCACACTCATTGTCTTCCTCCAGTTTCAAACTTCGATTTTATAAAATTAATTTGTTCAGTAGATAATATCTTCAAAACCTGTTTTGCTTTTTCATCACTATATTTGTAGTAACGCTTCACATAATCAAGATCTTTGATTTCATCTTTACGTAGCCAAGGAGAGAATCTCTTCTTAGTTCTGAGTGTATTTAGAAAAAAATCATATTGCATCTTCTTCGGTAAAAAATGATACTGATTCATTTCATTAGCAAAGAGTATTGCATCAAGATGACCTGAGTAGATACGATTGATTATGTAGGGTGAATATTCTTTTTCTAGTGATGGGTCTTCATCAATAAGATTCTTCTTTGACAAATTGATCGACTTCAACCATTCCTTCAATTCCATAATTTAGTAATAATAATTCTTTTCTTGTTTGTTGGTCACTCATATAATCTCCGACAGACCTCATAGTATAAGTAAGGTCAAACTCTACAGCATTCCAATCTTTAAATCTATTTTTAATTAGTTGAGATGAGTTATATGATATCATCATATCTGCTGTGTGGTGATCACAATCTTTGGCAAATTTGTCATGATCAAATTTTTTATGCATCTCTCCAGACTTTCCATAAAGATTGTCTTTTATATCATATGGAGGATCTAAGTATATAAAAGTATCCTTCCAATCTGTTAGGAGATCCTCATAAGAGAGATTTGTTATCTTCCAATCTTGAATTATTTCTTGATAACCTGTTAACTTTTCAATACCTCTCATTGAGAAATTAGAATCACTTGCTTGTGCTGAAAATGATGATGACTCTGTGAGACCAGAGAAACTACATTTATTTACAACGTAAAAAGCAACTGCTCTTTCCAATTTACTTTTATCTTTACTGTTGATGATTTTTTTTGATTCCAAAAACAATTCTTTTGCAGAATCTGGATTTGGATGTTTAACTTTTAAATCACTCAGCGTGGTATATAATTCTTCACCACTATGCTGAATCTCTTTCCAAAAATTAACTAGAGGTTCGTATAAATCATTAACCCAAATACTTAAAGATGGATACATCTTTGTAAGATAGATGGCAACGCTTCCACCTCCAAGAAATGGTTCACGAAATTCCTTGTAGGAATACATGTTGGGCAAGAACTGACCTATCTTTGTACAGGCACGAGACTTACCACCAGGATAACGAAGTGGTGTTTTGTGAGATTTCATTAATAAAATTTAGGATAATTTCTTAATTCATTACCCTCTCGAATAAGAGTAAAGACTTCTGTTAAATCAATAACACTTTGGGTCATGATACGATAACCAGCACCAACATATAATTGTCCAAGAACTACAGATGTAGTAGCTATTCCCCAGAACATATAATAAAATTTAGACTTTACTTGATTTTTTCTTTTTTCAGTATTTGTATTCATTTTCATTTGAATTCACACTCCACCATAATTTCAGTTAGACATGCAAGCATGTTTATTTCTTGATCGGCAACAAATGCCATCTGATACTGATACTTAGCGATAATAAGAACAGCAGAAGGGATGGTATTAGCAACCAAGGATTTATAAAGACTATCGTAAATACGACGAAATAGTACAGAAGTATCATTGTCCATATTATTGTTGACCCACTTTCGTACTTCTGGAAAGTTTTTTTCTTTGAGGTTTTTGATAAGATCATTGACTGCGACATCTGAAAATGCTGCTAATATTCCACTATCTATCTTACCACTAACAGAGTATCTCTGACACTCATTTAATATTCTTCTCCAATCTGGAAAATGTTTATTAATTAATTCAACTAATACTTTCTTATCGTTTTCAATCCTTTCTTGCTCCAAGATAAAGTTAAGTCTTTGGAAGAAATTAGCAGCGATTTGTTGCTTTTCTTTTCCTCGAATAGAAAAGTCAATGACAGTACATCTGGAATGGAGGGGTTCAAGGATTTTGTTCTTATAGTTGCAAGTGAAAATAAACCTACAGTTTCCTGCAAACTCTTCGATGAATGCTCGAAGCAATAATTGTACGTCATTTCCTGTGTTATCGGCTTCATCAATGATGACGACCTTGTGCTTCGCTTCCGATGACAACGATACAGTTGATGCGAAATTCTTTGCGTTGTTTCTGACTGTATCGAGAAATCTCCCTTCATCGGATCCGTTGATGACATAAAAATCTACTCCTAGTTCGTTGCATAATGCTTTCGCTACTGTAGTTTTTCCTACGCCTGGAGGACCAGCAAGAAGCATGTTAGGTATTTCTCCTCTATTTAGAAAATCCTTAAATGTTTTCTTGATACTATCTGGAAGAATACAATCATCAATTGTTTTGGGTCTGTATTTTTCAACCCATATAAAGTCACTCATTTGATCTCCACTCCTTTCTCATTATAACATACTTTTCATCATAAGCTGCTTTATCTCTCATTTTTTTGAAAACAGTTGCAGCACGGGACTTTTCACAGTGTAGTGCGGTTGGCGACTGCGGTGATACGGAACCATCGCGAGCGTACTTTTTCCCACTAGGATGATTTGCATACCGACGGGAGCGAGTAAATCCCATTTCAAGAAACTTCCTAGCCATGTCCATTCCAATGAAGTCCTGTTGCTTCTTATAGTCACAGAACATGGAGTAGATTTTATCAGCAGATTTGCGAGCAATATTTTCATTTACGAATCTCCAATGAGAGCATATATCGTTAGTATAAGGGCGAACCAGTAGCACTCCTTGTTCTCCCCTTCCAATACGATAAAGTTTGCGATTTTCTTCAACTGTAAAGTCAAGGGTTTTGTAATCGAGTTCATAATCAAATTCTTTCATAACCAATCAGATCTGTCGCATCCCCATCTCTTTACCTCCATTGAGTCAAAACGGTTCTGCATGTATTGTATCACAGATTTATAATCTGTGTTTGGTTGGCATGAAAATAAATCACATCGAGCAATATTATCTTCTGGCCAAGTGTGTATACTAATATGACTTTCTGCAAGTAAAGCATAACCAGTAACACCATGTGGTTGAAACTTATGAGTATCAACCTTTAATAATTTTAGTTTAGCAATCTTTACTGCTTCTATCAAGGTTTCTCTAATATACTCCTCATTGTCTAATAGAGAAGTCATCAGACAATCTTTCAAATCAAATAAAACATGTTTCATAATTAAGCAAAACCTTTAGATTTTTTCTTTGGTTTATCAAGTACTTCAATAACTGTATCTTTAATTGATGGCGAATAACAATTATTCCACCAATATTCTTTTGCTTCTTCCCAAGATTCTACAATCATTGTTTTAGTTTTAGAAACTATTTTATAGCGATGACGATCATAAGATACATTACTAGTTTCAGTAAAATATCTGGGATCATCAGATGAAATCAATTTTGTCATCATCATAAAAATCGTAAGGTCCTTCAAGTTTTTTTTGATATTCCCTCTCATCTAAAACTTCATTAATTAAATCTTTTAATTCTTTTCTAAATGAATCTGAGAATAAATTTGTTTTCACTACTTCCATATCAGGAATAGCAGCACGTTGTTCTTCTATACTTTTACCACCAACTTTACCTGTCCCATAGGACATTCCTTGTGTATCAATCTTCATGATCATCCCATGGATCTGCTAATCCTTGATTTGCGAAGAATCCTTTATAGATTCCATATGCTGCTAATAGAATTGTAATCACAGCAATTGATATACCAAAAGTATAATTTGGATTGAATGTAAAGTGTGGAATTAATGTGTCATTACACTTGGCAATCTTTTCTGGATCGTTCCAAGTGCCAGGTAAAGTATACACTGGTGGACATGCTGAAAAAATAAAATTAATCATAGGTTATAACCAATTTGGTTTTTTGGATGGGTCACGAAGATAATTAGATGCAACCCAAGGTTTGGATGCGATATAACGCTTGTAAGCAGTAAGAGTGTCAATGCTTGTGTCAAATTTAAATACATCAGGACCTGCGAATGCGAATGGTGTTGCTTCTTTGTGGCATAGTAATGTTTTACCTGTTTTTTCTTCAAAAACTTTTTCTGCCTCGTTCATAGCAGTTTGACAAGAATGAACTTTACCATATCTATGAGTATATTCTTCAAGTAATCCAAAACCATGTTGAATCAACCAAGCAGTATTGGCAATATCTTCTGCTGCCCATACAGTACATGGATGTCCACGAAAGGCACCCTTCTCTGTATTGTATGGTGTTCCATCTTTCTTAGGTAGAAGTTTATCTCCCCAATTAAAATACCACTTGGAATAAACAACCGCCAACATCTGGCAGGTCTCAAGTGGCATCTTTACTATGTGTTTATCAGGCAACACTCTTGCAGACTCAAGAGGGTCAGGATCTGTCACGAATATGTTCATAATGTGGTGGTGTATAATGATCGTTCCAGTGTCGAATGTTTCCTGCAACGATAAAACAATTGGTAATCACGAGTTGTAAGAAGATAAAAGATCTGATAACACAGATAATATCATCATACTTTTTGGTAGTTTCATCTTGGAATGAACCAAGAGCATACTTCCATACCTTCCATATCTTAACACAGAAATTATTTTTTGCCAATATTTTTCCTGATATCATCATGTAATCTTTCAACTGGTGTTCTTTCATCACTAAAATAATCTTCACAAGAACAAACTAAATTACGATCCCCATATACATTATCAATTCTTGCTACAGCTGGCCAAAACTTATTCTTTTGATTCATAGGATATGCTGCCTGTTCTCGACTATAATCATACTTCCAATCATTACTTGATATCATTCTTGAAGTATGTGGTGCATTTTTTAAAATATCTTTATCTGTAAATATTTCTCTTCGAATTATTTCCATTGCTTCTACAAATCTTTGTAACTCATCTAAAGATTCACTTTCAGTTGGTTCGACCATCATAGTCCCTAAAACAGGCCAAGATAATGTAGGAGCATGGAAACCATAATCCATTAATCTCTTCGCAACATCTTCTGCTGTTACTGGTAAATTACGACAATCAAATATACATTCATGAGCAACTCTACCATTCGCACCTTTATACAATACTTTAAATGATGATTCAATTTTATGTGCTAACCAATTCGCAGTAAGTAGAGATACTTCACTTGCCTTTCTTAATCCATCTCCACCCATCATACGAATATACATCCAACTGATTGGAAGAATACTTGCACTACCTTGAACTGCTGCAGATACTCTTTGATTCATAAAGGGAACAAGATGTTCTGCTACACCGATAGGACCAACACCAGGACCGCCACCACCATGAGGAATACAGAATGTCTTATGCAAATTCATATGACATACATCAGCACCATACTCACCAGGTTTCGCAAGTCCAACTTGAGCATTTAGATTCGCACCATCAAGATATACCTGCCCACCATTATCATGTATGATTTTACAAATGTCTTTGATTGTTGGTTCAAATACACCGTGAGTTGAAGGATATGTGATCATGATACATGATAGTTCAAAAGTATTCATGATTGCTTTCTTTTCTAAATCCTCCAAATCAATATTACCATCATCATCACACTTCACAGGCACAATCTCCATACCTGCCATCACAGCACTCGCAGGATTAGTTCCATGAGCACTTGTAGGAATCAAACATACCTTTCTATTATCATCACCATTACTTCGATGATATTCTTGTATAGCAAGTAAACCTGCGTACTCACCCTGTGATCCCGCATTTGGTTGTAATGATACATCAGCAAATCCAGTAATATCACATAACCATTCTCGGAGATCATCCATGATTCTTTGATATCCAAAAGTTTGATCTTTTGGAGCAAAAGGATGTATGTTCGCAAACTCATTCCAACTTACTGGCATCAACTCTGCTGCAGCATTTAACTTCATCGTACAACTACCAAGAGGTATCATTCCATTTACTAATGAAAAATCTTTTGATACTAATTCATGAATATATCTCATCATATTAGTTTCGCTTTGATATTTTTTAAATACTTCCTGTTGTAACCATTCACCAGTTCTCAAAGGTGTTTGTTTCCACACATACTTATCGCAAGCATCAACTACATTGAGAATTGTATTAGAATGAGCTTTAAAATTAATTTGTGTTTTTAAAATTTCATGAAGTTCATAAACAGTGGTAATTTCATCGATAGATAAAGTAACCCATCCATTATCATATCTAACATTAAATTTTTCTTCTAAAAACTGATAACTTAATTCGTCACACTCAAATCGAACGGTATCAAAACCTTCACAATCATCAACTTTTTTACCACACCATTTCAATGCTGTTAATAACGTTTGTCTATATTTCAATAATCTGGTTGCTATTTTTTTCAGACCTTCCGCACCGTGATAAGCAGCATAAAAACCTGCCATATTTGCGAGGAGTGCTTGAGCAGTGCATATATTGGATGTTGCTGATTCTCGTCTTATGTGTTGTTCCCTTGTCTGTAATGCTAGTCGTAATGCTTTATTACCTTGGGAGTCTAGAGACTGCCCTACAATACGTCCAGGAATCTTACGTTTATATTTGTCAGTGGTTGCAAGAAATGCTGCATGAGGTCCTCCATAACCCATAGGAACTCCAAATCTCTGCATACTACCGACAGCGATATCAAATCCCATTTCACCTACAGGTTTCATTAAGACTTGTGCCATAGGATCTACAACTGCTATCTTAAGACACTTGTAAACATCTGCAACTCTAACCAACGAATCAGGGTCTCTTAATTTACCTTGATTATTTGGCAGTTGAACTAATAAACCAAAAGCACTTTCAAAATCGACTAAAGGTATTGAATCATCAAAATCAAGTTTTACAATTTCAATTCCTAATGGTTTTGCTCTGGTTTCTAATACTGCTAAAGTTTGTGGAAATATTTGACTATCAATTAAAAATTTATTTTTCTTTCGACTCGCACCAAAAGCAAGTATCATAGCTTCTGCTGCTGCGGTTCCTTCATCAAGTAACGAAGCGTTTGATATTGGAAGACCTGTGAGTTCTGTAATTAATGTTTGATAATTAAATAATGCCTCTAATCTACCTTGTGATATCTCTGCCTGATATGGTGTATAAGATGTATACCATGCAGGATTTTCAAATACATTTCTTAGGATTACTGGTGGTGTAATTGTTCCATAATATCCCTGTCCAATTAAACTTCTTTTAACAATATTATTTTTTGCAATCTCTTTTAATTCTGTAAGTGCTTGTTGTTCGCTACAAGAATCTGGTAAGTCATTATCACCACGAAGTAAAATTGAATCTGGAACAATTTGTCTTACAAGTTCATCAATAGTTGATACACCCAAATCATCTAACATTTTAGATTGTTCTTCTGGTGTAGGACCAATGTGTCTTTGAATAAATTCTGACATATACCTCCTATTAAAATGCTGAGTCAGGATAATGAGGACCTACCTCTAATAGATCATATTCCCAATCTTCGATTACAATATTTGCAAATAATCTATCACTTAATATATCCAATTGTCCCCTTGCTTTCTCTTCACTCTCTGCTTCAATTAACATTTCAATAATTTTATTGATTCTTAATTTTTCTACTTTAATATCAGGTGCAACCTTATTACAGTTTGCCATGACTGCATTTCCTGCTGCATCAGATACTGATTCCCTTAATCGAATAAAAACTCTTACTTTATACTTCTTCATCCTTCTTCCACTCCTTCTTTTCATAATCATATCTTGGATGTGCCTGTGCAGGTTCCCAAGGATTTTTAGATGAGTTCTTAATTACAATAAATTTATCTTTTGCAAAAGTTCCTGCAATTTGAACTTCAATATCATCACCATCTTTCCAATTTATTTCACCTTTCAAATTTGTATGAAGCATCGCTTCTTGTATCTTATCAATTATTTTCTGTGTTAGTTTCATTGTTTCTTTCTTCAACTAATTTTTCAACTTCTGTTGCGACTTTATTCATAACTTCTCTAACATCAGTTCCTGATCCAGATGTATGATAGTAATCTTTTCCTTTTGGAGCATAGTGTCGAGTATGTAATGTCCAGTGCCACTGCTTGACACCTTTAGAATACCAGAATTGTAATCTCATTTCTTCTTGAATACTCCTAACTTTGCTAGAAGATAAACTGATAATACTGTCCAGAAGACAACTTCTAATCCTATGTTATTCATGTTAAAGGTTCAATTCCGTAAGGTGTTAAATCGTATTCGACTAATTCTATACCAGGTTCTTCTCGTGATATGGGAGGACCCACTTTTTCTTGTAATAGTTTAAGTTTTTTTGCACCTTCTCCTTGGTCATAAGGAATCGGTGCATTATGTAAACAAACTCGAATGATTTGCATTTCTTCTGCATCGAAAAAAACTTCTTGTTGCATTACTCAAATGTAGAATCTGGTTCTAATGCTATGTAGTATTTTAGATTAAAGTTTGTGTTAGTAAATTTAGATAAAAGTTTTTGTGAAACAACTACATCATAAGCACCAGGTATAATTTTAATATTTTCTACTTTAAAATTAAAAGTGAAGTTTTTATCTGTTTCTCCAACTACAACAGCAAACTCATTTGAAGTATCATTCTTCTTATCACGAACAACAAGTTTAACAACTCCTGCTTCTCCAACCGCAGATAAATCTGGTAGTTGATATACTGCTGCTGCCTTAAGTAACTTATCAAGTGCGGTGCTGTCTAATTGGAAACAAACATCCTGTGATGGTAAAGTAATTTCTTTTTCTGGTGGTGCAACAATTACTTGTGGATCTGCAAAAAAGTATTTTACTCTTCTCTTTCCTTCACGAATAGTTAGATATGATTCTTCACTAAAATCTAAATCAGGATCTTGATGTAAACTTAATCCATTTAAGAATTGATTCAAATCATATATTCCAAATTGACGAGGAAAATCTTCATCTATTTCTGCTTCGGCAAGAATATTCTTTGCTACTGAAATTGTGCGAAGTTGATTTCCTTCTTTTACAAGAATTGAATTGTTAATACCCGCAAAGTTCTTGAGGATACCTAATGTGTTATCACATAAATTCATGGTCATTATTTTTTAAGTTAAGGCATTTGTTCAAAGTTTCCAGATGGCATTGAAGGTTCTCCATAATGACCATCGAAGTGTGCTAATAGCATAGCATAGTGTATGACTTTCATCAAGTCTTTTTTATTCTTTCCATCTTTACTTCCATATCGACTACCATATTTTAAAATATTTGCTTGACAAAAATGAGATGCTAAATCTCTTGCTGCCATTAAGTCGATAGTCTGGACTTTACGAAACTCGTTCTTAGTTCCTGTATAGTGTCCGTTATATGTGCTTGAGACATACTCTTCGATGTCTTTTAAGATTTCATCTTCATGATATTTGTATCGATGATCTCTCATTTCTGTTTCTCCATACAATGTTACTGATCCAAAATGATGTGAGTATTGATCATCTATATCTGACATATAATCAGATTCATAATCAAGTCCATCATCTTCAAAATTTTTCTTTTGTTTCATTAGTGGGTAATCCTCATCAAATGTTCCACCTAATATAGATGCTGCTAAACTCCATGCATTAACCATAAGAAAATAAAAATTCATTAACTAATTTTTCTGCTTTTTCTTTTCCAAAAGAACCTGCAAGATATCCACCAACAGGATCTAATTTTCTCATATAAGCATCAAAGTCTTTATAAACACTAGTGTCCATACCGATTGGTTTTTCTAATTCTACCATATCTTTAAAAACTGTCAAGTATTTTTTAAACATTTCGAGATGTTCATCTACTTCATCCATCGTGCAGTATTGAATGTAAATATTTTCTGAGAAATGATTACCTGGTTCAAAGAAACGATAATCTCCTTTTCCTTTTGGTAATCCATCAACAGAGAACAAATAGTTTTCTACAGGATGTTGGAAATCAAAGACAATAATGACTTTCTTGTGGAAAAATCCCATAAGATCCATACCAAAACATGGAAGATTACTGCCTGTCTTAGGATAGATGATGTTGTTATAAATGCAAGATTTTTCATTCCAGATTTCTACCTCCCTTGATTTAATAAAGTGTTGTGTAGTGTAGGTCTTTGCTGTTAGAGAAGTTCCTTTACCTTCCCACTGTGCCCAAACACTCCCTACTCCATTATGGAGAGGGAATGTTTCATGAAGGGCATCTTTATAGTTCTTCCACAGATTCATCTTTTTCAAAGTTAACGTCTGCATCTACTTTGTCGTAGAGTTCCATGAATGATTGCTTTGTATCATCATCGAAACGATTTGTGCAAACTTGGATTGCTTTTGCTTTGTCTCTGAATATAGAGAAAGCACGAATGATGTGAACAAGACGACGAGTGCTGATGATCTCTTCAATACCACCATCGTAGAAAGTTTTACGAATGATGTCTGCCCAATCAACAAGTTTCTTGATGAACTGACTATCATGCATACCAACACTTGCGGAGTGAAGTGTTAGTAACTTTTCTTCAATCTTAACTGATGGATATGATTGCTCAAAGGTTACAGGAAATCTTTCAAGGAATGCTTCGTTAAGAACATTAGTTCCTATAAATCTACCATCGTCAGAACCTTTACCTTTGGTATTAGCAGTCGCAATAACATTAAATCCTGCAGCAGGTTTTACCCATCTACCTATTTTCTTCAAGAAGATACCTTTACCTTCAAGAATAGATTGTAAACATAGAATCTTGTTAGATGCTAAATCGATCTCGTCTAAAAGGAGTATAGCTCCCCTCTCCAAAGATTCGATGACTGGACCATTGTGCCAAACAGTGTTACCATCAACAAGGCGAAACCCACCAATAAGATCG
>Ga0207993_1000262_pt1 | contig 21406 bp, 21 predicted proteins | sample ETN01SmetaG_2_FD_185791 | JGI IMG/M metagenome (GOLD analysis project Ga0207993, IMG submission 185791) | Marine microbial and viral communities from oxygen minimum zone, Eastern Pacific Ocean - ETNP2014F12-01SV265 (SPAdes) (version 2) | ecosystem: Environmental > Aquatic > Marine > Oceanic ...
CTTGAGCAGGCCACAGAAGATGCCAGTGGATATTCTATATCGAAAGATGTTGCTGAAGATAAGGACATAGATGAAGAATCAGATATTGGTGGTGAAATTGAAGAGTTCCCTGAAAAGGTTTTTGATACTGAAACACAGCCTCCTGAACAACCTGTTCATATGGACCGAGATAGTTCAGATATTATTGAAAATCCCTCGGAAAAGAAAATATCATTGTCAATTGAGAAACTACGAAAAATGGTTGATGAACAGGATAAGTAGTTATATAGAGTTATCAAATAAGAATGTATGATTAAAGTTGGTATCAACGGATATGGTACAATAGGTAAGAGGGTAGCCGAAGCCGTCACACTTCAGGATGATATGGAAATTGTGGGTATTGTTAAAACAAAACCTACATATGAAATGAGAGGAGCTTTAGATGCAAATTATCCTGTTTTTGCTTCTACAAAGAGCAAAGTCCCATTTTTTGAAAAATATGGTATAAAAGTAAGTGGAGTTACTGAAGATCTTGTTGATATTGCAGATATAATTATTGATTGTACGCCTGGAAAACTTGGCGTCAATAACATTGAGATGTATAAGAAAGCAGGAACAAAGGCAATATGGCAAGGCGGAGAAAAGCATGCACCTATAGGAACTAGTTTCAATTCTTTAACAAACTATTCGGAATCAATTGGGAAGGATTACGTTCGTGTGGTTTCCTGTAACACTACCGGACTCTCGCGAACACTTTATCCATTGTTGAATGAATATGGTATTGATAACGTCCAAGCTGTAATGGTACGTAGAAGTGGAGATCCAAAAGATAGTGATAGAGGTCCGATCAATTCAATAGAACCGGTTTTGAATGTTCCTAGTCACCACGGACCTGACGTTCAAACCGTCATTTCAAACTTAAACATTCAAACCATGGCAGTTAAAGTTCCAACTACAATTATGCATGTTCACTGTGTAATTGCTGAGTTAGATTCAGAACCTGAAGTAAGTAAAGTTTTAGAAATGTGGGAGGTAACACCTAGAGTTAATTTAATTGAAGGATTCTTAAATCACGATGGTTCTAAAGTTCGAAATTTGCCAGGTACTGCTGAAATAATGGAATTGGCACGAGATTCACTTTACACAAGAGGTGATTTGAATCAGATCGCAGTTTGGAAAGATGGTGTTCATTCATTTGGTAAAAAGTTATACTATTATCAAGCTATTCACCAAGAATCAGATGTTGTTCCAGAGAATATCGATGCTATAAGAGCAATGTGTAACTTAGAATCAGATTCTTTGAAATCAGTTAAGAAGACTAATCAAGCTTTAGGAATTAATTAAAGCATTAATCTTTTTTAAATATTCTAGATTTAAAGTAGTTTTAACGTTCTGCTTTTGGCCCATTAGGTGAAGAATTCCGTTTATTTCATTTATTTCAGTTTTCTTTCCTTTTTTTATATCTTGTAACATGCTACAATAATTATCAGCAGTCTTTTGAATAATTTCTTCAGCCAATTTTATTGGTTCATTATTGAATTCAATGCCATTTGATCTTGCAATCTCTCTAGACTCAGCAAGTAATTCTCTAACTAAATACCAGTATTCCTCTTTTTTTAAATCTCCGTTTTTTAAGTTGTAAAGTGAGGCTATGGGGTTAATTGCACTGTTCACAACAGCTTTAAGCCATATGCTTTTCTCTATGTTATTTGAATGAGAAATTTCGAAGTATTTTTTAGAAAAAATATTTAAGATTTCATCACGTTTTTTCTTTACGTTATTCAGGCTACCTAATACAGTCCTTCCAGTTCCCTTAAATTCTGTAACTCCGTTATTGGTCGAAATAGCTCCCATACTTGTTACAATTGCATAGATATCATTGTTATGCTCGAGATTTAAATTCAGCATCTTAAGCCCATTTTGGCAAATAATCACTTTTCCTTTAAAATTATGTAGCAGGTTTACAGCTGTATCAAGATCATATCCCTTAACTGCAATAATTACAATTTCTGAATCATCAATTTCGGTGATAATTTTAGCATTAATCTTTCTTTTTTTCTTTCTTTCTTTAATCCATAACCCCTTTTGTTTAAGTTTTTCATATGCTTCTGGTTTGGTCAGAACAGAAACTTGATTTTTTGAATCAAGAGATCCAGCTAGTACTAATCCTATAGCTCCTGGACCAATTACCGTTATTTTCATTCCTTTTCCGTGTACAATAGTGACTTATTGTTCAAAACTTTTACGTGTATCTTAAATTTAGCATTTGTCAAATCAACACTCACATCTGGAAATAATTCAAATACACTTCCAGCTAGTTCTCTTGCCAATTCAGTAGATGTGAATTTATGTTCTCCTTTTCTTTCGACTTTAATTGCAAATGTTTGTATATTATCTTCTGACGAAATAAGATTTTTTACATTATTGTAAATAGCTTCTATTTTTGTTTCACAAAGTTTAGCTTTAATTAGCTTGTATCTTAATTTAACTTCCTCAGGAGCGGCCTCTACTGAAGTTATGTACAAATATTTGTTAAATATTTGGTATTTACTCAATATATTTTCATTGTTATACAATTCAAGAACTATTTTACGTCCTATTTTCTTCAAGTTTTTTCTTGATTTATGGACTAAAACGTAATTATTCATTAATTGATGACATCACTCTTTCAATAATTTCATGCGAGTGGCCAACATAATTGTTCGGTTCTAAGCAATGGTCAATTTCTTCATTACTTAGATATTTCCTTACTTCTTCGTTATTACTTACATTATGACTAAAAGTAACACCTTTTTTTTCAGCTTCCATTGTTATATTACGTACTAGTTCATGAGCTTCTTGTCTTCCCAAATCAGTTCTTCCAAGTGCTATAACAAAAGCCTCAGCCATAGGAAGCCCTCCAGCTCCATCGAGATTTTCCTTCATCTTTTTTTTATTTACGTATAAATTGGAAAAAACATTTTCAGTCTTTTTTGTTATAAACTCTAATAAAATATAAAATTGGGGTAGTATAATTCTTTCATTACTCGAATTTGCTAAGTCTCTTTCGTGCCATTGCAAATTATTTTCATATGAGGAATAAAGTACAGATCTAACTATCCTTGCTAATCCACCTACATTTTCTGATGTTATTGGATTTTTCTTTTGTGCCATTGTGGATGAGCCTACTTGTTTTTCTATGTTAAAAGCCTCAGCAACTTCTCCAATATCACTTCTCTGTAGATTTCTCACTTCCAACGTAAATTTTTCAATACTTGTAGCCAAATTAGCACCCCATGCAATAACTTCAGCAATTCGGTCTCTACCCAGTATTTGAGTCGTAGCTAATGGTTCGTTTAAATCTAATTTTTCACATACAGCACTCTGAACTTTTAATGTATTAGGATGCATTGCAGCTCCAGAACCCACAGCACCAAGAAACTTTCCAGTTAATATTCTTGGTTTAAGTTGAATTAGTCTTTCCATGTGTCTTGCTAACTCAGATGCAAAAACTGCCATTTTTAATCCAAATGTTATCGGTGTAGCCCATTGCCCATGAGTCCTGCCCAGCATCACAGTATCCTTATGCTCTTCAGCCAACTTACCAATTGACGCTATTAAATTAGATAGTGCTTCTTGAATTAGATTTATAGCTCTTTTATGCTGCAAAGCTCTTGCTGTATCTACTATATCATAGCTAGTAGCTCCGAAGTGAATCCACTTTCCAGCTTCGCCTACTTGTTCCTCTAAGCCTTTTACAACTGCCATTACATCGTGGTTAATTTCCGACTCTATTTCCTCAACTCTCTCCCTTCTAACTAGAGGTATTCCATTTCTGATTTGATCAGCAGCTTCTTTAGGAACTATTCCTAATTCCGCTTGGGCTTCCGCTAGGGTAGCTTCAACTTCTAATAGAAAATTTAGATATGAATTAGCTCTAAAGACATCTCTCATCTCCTCTGTTCCGTATCTGTAATCAAGAACACTTACTGGATCCATATTACGTTAAAAGAGGTGGATATATACTATATCTTTCCCTAAGGGGATTACTTTTATCTAGCTATGCAATGACCATAATTATGATTAGTAGGATAATAACTGGAATCTATATTGCGTTTGCATTTTTTGTTTTAGCTGTAGCTTTCTCCTCTAATGCTCAAGCCCTTGACGTAGATCTAGAGCCTATTAATTTTACTTTTATCCCAGAGCATCCTGTAAATGGTGAACCAATAGAAATTAGTTTTGAAGTAGTTAATAATGGTAATGAGGCTGCTAATAATGTAAAAATAATTGTTTGGAATAGTACTTCTGAGTGCGATTCTAACGATGAATGTATTCCTGTATTCGAGACAACAGAAACAGTTATTGATCAGGCTAAAAAGGCGACTATAGAATTTTCTTGTAAACCTGATGGAATAGATGGCTGTGGTGGTGTTGGAGATCATACAATTACGGTCTCAGTTGACTATGATGATGATATAGTTGAAACTGATGAAGATAACAATAAAATAGTTTACGATTATACAGTATTTAGTCAGGAACTAGCTGACCTTAGAACAGCAGATGGTGAGCTAAATCCTATTGTTTTCACTCCACAGGATCCTGCTGTAGGGGATTCTGTTGATATATTAGTTTTTTTTGAAAATGGAGGAAGAGACAGTTGTACAGAATTTAAGATAAAGTTTGAACAAACTGTAGATGGTGAAACAGAAGTTATCGATGATCCAAGAGTATACACAATTATCGATCCAGGTGCTCCTGCTCAGTTTAACATCACATGGCAGCCTGATGTAGTAGGTAATTATGAAATTACTATCACTCTTGACTCAGGAGGCGATATTGAGGAATTTGAAGAGGGAGATAATGTTTTTTCAGGAGAGGTCATAGTTAGAGCACATACTCCTGAGTTAACATTAGACGAATTTCGAAACATTACAATTAACCCTGTAGATTATTGGTTGGATGATATTTATTCAGGTCATGAAATTAACCTTACAACACACATACTTAACGAGGATTACGTGATATCTGCTTCTTCAGTTCGTGTTGGATATTACGATTTGCCCGAAAACGGAACTGAATCTTTGATAGGTTATGCCTTTATTGATAACTTAGATAATGCTACAAGAAATGGGGATGAAATTTCCGCAGCTACAGAAGCTGCAACAGTAACATGGACATCTTCATCTGGAACCAATATCCTTGGTAATCATACTATTATTGTCCGGATTGACCCACTAAATGAGATAGAGGAATGGGTAGAAGACGATAATAATTTTACTTTCAGGCTTGTCGTTTTAGAATCTAAACCAGACATTTATATTTACGATTTACAGGTTATTGGAGAACCAGTAAGAGGTATTCCCTCGGATATTCAAATAACAATTTGGAACAAAGGAGCCTCTTACGTTTCTGAATTTCCAATTGATTTGAGAATTGACGGAGAACTACTTGGAAACTGGGAAGTAACAGTCAATCAAGGAGAATTTCTTAATTTATCAGTAAGCCACACATGGCAAGTACAGCAGCCAAGTATATCAGTCAGAGGTGATTCCTCTGAACAGATTGATGAGCTTGATGAAAGTAACAATGTTAATTCTTTATTGATTTATGTTGCTGCTCCTGAATATGATTTTAGCATATTAGAAATTAATGCTAACGATCCAGTATTCAAGGGAGAACATATGGAAATTTCTTTGCTAATTAAGAATAATAGAGCCGAGATTCCTAGGTTCAAATTTTCTTTATATGTAGATAATTCATCTACGCCAGAATTTCAGAGTTATGATTTTGAAGGTAATCCTTTGTATTATGTATTTGTTGAAGATTTAGGTTATAACGAAACTATGGCAGTTTCTATTTTTTGGAGGACCACAGATGCTGCAGGTGATTTTAATTTAACAGTTGTGGGGGAAATATCTGGAAGTGATTTTGTAGACTTAAATGAAACTGATAATGTGGCTAATTTGAGCGTTACTGTAAAACCTCGAAACTTTCAACTTTCTGTAGAAATGCGTAATCTGCCGAATACTATATTTCTTAATCAGACTTTAGAAATTTCAGTAAGTGCATTGAATTTTGGACCAGAGATATGTTGTGAATGTCCAGATGAAACAATGAATATGAGTAGTGCATCCTCAGACTGCATTGGTGCTGAAATTTCACTTTTTATTGATGGCGAGTTATTCGAGATTTACCAAACCGATCCTCTAGGAAGAGTTAATGGTGAAGAAATCAGGACTTTCTTTTGGACACCTACAGAGGAAGGTCAGTACCTTATTGAAGCTCGTATCGATCCAGATAACATAATAGATGAATTTGATGAAACCGATAATGAAGCTTCAGCTAATGTTAATGTAACTATTGAAGAATATGTCGAAGAAGAACCTGTCGTCGTCGATGACGAAGACTCTTTGATAAGTGAGCCCCTTGTGTGGGTTCCATTGATTGGACTATCTCTTGCAGGTCTTGGTATGTTTATATACAATAGGATAAGCGATGGAGGTGACTACTTTGATAGTTATGAATCTAAACCTAGCCAAAGTAATCAAGTGAATCCTCAACAGTCAGGATTTAGGTATAATCCTGAAACTGGAGAAACAATTGATATGCGAACTGGCGAAGTTATTCAACAGGGTGGAAAAAATAATAAGTGATTATCTTGTCTGACCGAAGTAATTACTCATCAGGTGCTCCTTGGGAATCGATTGCTGGCTATTCAAGAGCAGTTCGTGTTGGTAATATAATCGAAGTGGCTGGAACTACTGCAGTAGATAGAGAGGGTCAAGTTGTAGGTGCTGGTGATATTGGCGAACAAACAGACTATATTTTTAACAAAATTAGAAATGCCCTAAACGATGCAGGTAGTAAAATGTCTGATGTTATTCGTACACGCATGTATCTAACAGATATTAATGATTGGGAGACAGTTGCACGTGTTCATGGTAATATTTTTAGTGATATCAAACCAGTTTCTACATTAGTAGAAGTCAGTGGATTGATTGATAAAGAGTTATTGATTGAGATTGAAGTAAGTGCTGTAGTTAGCGATAGGTTGTGATTTTTTTTAAATCAGTAAACATCTCTGAGATATCTATGTTCTTCTTTCATTAATGTTTGGTTAACGTAATGCTCAGCATCTTCCTTTTTCATTTTACCGTGTTTTTCGGCAATGTCGATCAGTGCTTTGTGAACATCTTTCGCCATGTATTGTTTATCTCCGCAGATGAAAAAATAAGCTCCGTTATCTAACCATTCCCATATCTCTTTACCATTATTTGTAATTCGATTCTGAACATATATTTTTTCTTTTTGATCTCTAGAAAATGCAGTTGTCAACTTAGTTAGTTGTCCTTTTTTCATGTAATCAAACCATTCATCTTTATAGAAAAATGTACTTTCTTCATGGACCTCTCCGAAAAATAGCCAATTTCTTCCAGTTGCTCCAGTGCTGACTCGCTCTTCCATAAATGCTCTAAAAGGAGCAATACCAGTTCCAGGGCCAACCATGATAATATCTTTGCTTCCATCTTTAGGTATCACGAAATCTCTGGTAGGCTGGATGTAAATTGGGACTTCGGTTTTGTTTACCTCTATGTCTCTTGCCAAGTCACCTGTAGCTAATCCATATCGGTCTCTTTCGAAATTATTATATTTTACGATTGCTACTGTAAGATGTATTTCACCTAAATGAGCCTTTGGTGATGAACTTATTGAATATAAACGTGGAGCAATTGGAGATAATGTATCAACGAATTCTTGTGGAGAAATTTTTACCTGGTATTCATTCATTATGTCGATATAGTCACGAACAAACAGGTATTTTTCCAGTTCTTCAGCGTCATCCAGTATAGCTTTTAATTCCCTTTTAGGTTTACCTTTACCCAATTTATCATGTACCATTGTGAGGAACTTTTTCCCTGCACGGTGAATTACAAATCTATGTGTTAATGCGTTTTCTAAAGTGGTTTCTTCAACATCGCCAGTTGATACTAAATCGTTTCGTTTAGCTCTAAGCTTGACTATTGTATCTTTAACCAACCTTTCATTGTTTTTTGGATAAAGTCCCATGGCATCTCCTGATTTATATCTGATACCACTTCCTTTGATTGAGAATACGTAATGATTTGTTTCTTTACCTGATCCCTCAGAGATAGTGTATGCTTCCACTACCTTTGCCATGTATGGATTCTTTCGATTGTATTCTATGTTATCAATCCTCTAAGTTTTCTTTGGTGGATGAGGTGTTCTGCTTTGTTTATGCTTGACCATGTGCTTTCTCTTGCTTGGTCTTAGTTTTTCAGCACCCTTACCTTTGTTTAGTAATCCTCTAGATTTCTTTCCTGCAGAGGTTAAAGCTCTGTGAACACGACCTTTGTGTGCTCTGTTACAAATCCAATTTATTTTTGAATCGGACATAATTACTGGATGATTTGGATCTACGAGTATTATTTCGTACCACTTGTATCTTCCATCCTCGGCAACCCAATACGAATTTAATATTTCTAAGTTAGGATATTTTTTTGAGGTTCTTTCTTCAGCAATCATTTGCAAGTTTTTTCCTACAGTAATTTTGGAAATACCTGCTCTTTTTGCTCTTCTACCAGACGTAATAGCATGTTTTCTCATTCCTCCTCTTCGTATTCTTGTCCTCACTAGAACATATCCTTGTTTAGCCTTGTATCCTAAACTGCGAGCACGGTCTATTCTTGTGGGCCTATCAATCTTAGTCGAAGCATCTTCTCTTCTGTATGAAATTAGTCGTTGTTTTTGAAGAGCCTTCAAATTATCAGATGGAACTTTCCATTGATCTCTAACGTAGCTGTATACTGATTTACTCATTCGCGATTCCTCACTTTCGGGTTCAGCTATTGCCACATTCCCGATATTTGACTTTAAAGAGACTTCCTTATAAAGCTTGATATATAACATACTATGAGTAGCAATTTGGAAAAACTAGATTTAGTTCCTCCCGATAAAGTGAAAGGATTTTTTGGTTCGTATTATCCACCTCCAGAACTCGCTTCTCATTTCATTAGTAACAAACTAGAGGAAATATACTCTGTTAAAAGAGTTCATATTATTGTAAACCCTTTTGCTGGCAAAAAAAATGGCAATAAGATAGCTAATCTTATAAGTCAAGAATTACAAGAATTAAAGATAGACAGTATAACGTATACAACAGAATATGCTAACCATGCTGAAAAAATAGTTTCAGATATTTCTTTTGAAACTGGAGACTCTTTAATGTCTGTTGGTGGAGACGGAACTATTTCGGAGATTATCACAGGCCTCTTGAAACGTAAAGATTCTTCATCTGATAGCGTTCCACTTTCTATAGTTCCTTCAGGTTCTGGTAATAGTCAGGCTAATGATATGGAAGTGGCCGATTATCTTGATGCTATGCAGAGAATGACTGTTGGAAACTTGCGTAAGATGGATGTCGGCAAAGTAACATTTATGGTTGATGGAAAAGAGCAAATTAGATATTCTCATAATCTTGTTGGGTGGGGTCTCGGGGTTGATGCAAACATACTTGCCGAGAAAATGAGATTTTTGGGCCCTATAAGATACGATTTAGGATCTTTAATGAGTATAATTAGGGGAAAAGTGAGGAAAGCTAAATGCTACATTGATGGGCATCTCATTGATTCTTCTTTTATTTTACTTTTAATACAGAATACTAAAACAGGTGGGGACCGTTTAACTTTAGCTCCTATGGCACATGTTGATGACGGTAAAATGGATCTCGGTATAATATATCATATTAGTAGATTTCAGGTTTTGAAGCTTTTTAATCAGCTTAAAGCTTCAGGTTCACATGTGTGGAATCCAAACGTTGAATACTACAGGTTTAAAAATTTAGTTATCGAAACTGATGAACCAACTGCCATTAATGTCGACGGTGAAAATTTAGGGACTACACCATTAGAAGTGAATGTTGTACCTTCAGCCATAAAAGTTTTCCATTGAGCGAAATATATTTTTAGTAAGTTCCTTAGTGTAACCATCTTATGTCATCTAAACTAATTTTGAGGCAAAAATTAATTGAGTGTAAAGCGCTTCAGTTTGGTGATTTTACACTGACCTCAGGTAAGAAATCCAATTACTATGTTAATATGAAATTAGCTTCTACTAATCCTGAGGTACTAAAATTAATTGCAGCTGAGTTTTCAAAATTAATTCCTTCCGATACTGAATTTATATCTGGTATGGAGCTTGGGGCAGTTCCTCTAGCTGTTGCTTTGTCTCTTGAAACTGGTCTACCTTATACAATGATAAGGAAAGGAGATCGTAAACACGGTACAGGCTCTAGACTTGAAGGTCCAACTAAAGGAAAAACTGTACTAGTTGACGATGTTGCTACCACCGGAGGTTCGAATATTGAATCTCTTAGCGTTTTGTTAGATGAAGGAATAGATGTTTGTAAAATTATAGTTGTAGTCGATAGGGAGGAAGGCGCAGCTCAAAAAATAAAAGGTTACGATATTCCTTTTGAAAGTTTAATTTCAGCTTCTGAATTGAGTGAAAAATGAATTTTCTTGTAATAGGCAGTGGAGCCAGAGAACATATTATTGCACAAAAATTAGTCGATTCTGGAGTTAGTGTATTCTCTGTCATAACTAACCGTAATCCCGGATTAATTGAACTATCAAAAGAATTTATGTTCATTCAAAATTATAGGAATAATTTAAAGGAAATAGTTTCTTTTTCTCAGGCCAATGACATTGGTTGTGCAGTAATAGGTCCTGAAAATCCTCTTGCTCTGGGTTTATCAGATATTCTTTGGAAGAAGGGAATTCCTGTTGTTGGCCCCACTCAGCAGCTCGCCCAAATTGAAACCAGTAAAGGCTTTACGAGAGATTTGTTGTCTGCCAATAATTTGGATGTCTCTCCTAGATATAAGAGATTTAATTCTATGAATGGAGTTAAAGAATTTATTTCAGAATTATCTGGAGAATATGTTGTCAAATATGATGGATTAATGGGAGGCAAAGGTGTTAAGGTTTCAGGCGAACACTTAATGAGCATTGAAGATGGAGTCTCATACTGCAGTGAGCTGATTAAGATTGGCGGTACTTTCGTTATTGAAGAAAAATTATATGGCGAAGAATTTTCTTTGATGAGTTTCTGCGACGGCAGTAGTGTTGAGCATATGCCTGCAGTTCAGGATCACAAAAGGGCGTATGAAGGCGACATTGGCCCAAATACAGGAGGAATGGGGAGCTACACAGATTCTAACCATTCCTTACCCTTTTTGAGTGACAATGATTTGAATCAAGCAAGAGAGATTAACGAAAATGTTTCATCTGCACTGAAAAATGAATATGGAACAGGTTACAAAGGAATTTTGTATGGTGGATTTATGGCCACATCAAACGGTGTTAAGCTAATTGAGTATAATGCAAGGTTTGGAGATCCGGAAGCGATGAATTTGCTGACGTTGTTAGACATAGATTTTGCATCTGTATGTATGAACATAGTCGAAGGTTGTCTTAATAGTGTTAAATTTAGATCTGAAGCTTCTGTTTGTAAGTACATCGTACCCAAAGGATATGGTACTAAACCTGCAAAAGATGCTACAATAGTTGTAAATGATTCTTACAGAGACTATTCTGATTTATATTACGCGGCAGTTAATCTAGAAGAAACTGGAGAAATAACTACAACAAGTTCTCGCGCTGCAGCTATTATCAGTACTGGCAGTAACATTACTGAGGCTGAAGAAAATTGTGAAAGTGGAATCTCGTATATCTCAGGAAACAACATATTTGTTAGACACGATATTGCTAAGCCCAATCTTATTCAAAAGAGAATAGATAACATGGAGAAATTAAGATGAGTATTCTAATAGATATTACTTTACTTTGCATAGGTTTCTATTTGCTTACCAAAGGTGCAGATTATTTTATTGATAATTCGGCTTCTTTTGCTGAGGAGAAAGGCATATCTCCGCATGTAGCAGGTGTTACTATTGTCGCTTTTGGGACGAGCTTACCAGAACTATTAGTTTCCATTATTTCATCTTTTCAGAATTATAACGATTTGGCATTAGGTAGTATCGTTGGATCTAATATTTCCAATATCGGTTTAGTGTTAGCAGTATCCACATTTATATTTTATTACGCTCTGAATACTAATATTGTTCCAGATAAAGATGCAAACAGTGATAGTTACGTCATGCTTCTTGCAGTTATTTTGCTGTTATTCTTTTCTACGGATAATAATATTTCCTCAGTAGAAGGGTTTATGTTTTTCGTTTTGTATCTTTTATACATATATTGGCTTTATATTAGAACAAAGGATATTTCTGTAACTGAAGAGGTGGATGAAAAAACATCATTTACATTGCTATTGGGAGGATTAGTGGGGCTATTGTTGGGAGCTCACATCACAGTTGATTCTGCAGTTTCAATTGCCGATTACGTGGGAGTTCCTGAAATAGTAGTTGGACTAACTGTTGTTGCTGTAGGAACTAGTTTACCAGAATTAGCAGGAACCGTTTCTGCTGCAAAAATGGGACATAAGGAGATTGCAGTTGGCAATGTTATTGGTTCTAATATAGCAAATATACTTTTAGTGATGGGAGTTTTAGCCATGATTAACCCTGTGACTGTAGAACAATTTGTTGTAGAGCGTACATTGCCATTGTTAATCCTTTTAACTATGGCAGCTTTCTTTATGATAAGAATTCCGCTAACAAGACTGGGAGGCTCTATTTTGTTCACATTCTTTTTGCTTTTTATTTATCAGCTAATATAGATGAGAGACATAAAAGAATTTCAGATTTTAGACATAAACGCAGTTCATTTTGGAATCGATCTTTTTGATTTGATGTTCGAAGCTGGAAACCGATTAGGTGATTATATTCTTAAAGAGCACAATAATACCGACTTGTTCATATTTGTCTGTGGTAAAGGTAATAATGCGGGAGATGGTTTTGTTGCTGCATCCAAACTACACAAGAGGGGCGAAAACGTCATTGTTATTAGAGCAGAAAAAAATCTTAAAAATCTTTCAAGTGAAGCCCTAACATTATACGAGGGAACTTTTGAAGAACTGGATTTCCTTGATAATGTAAAAGATAAATCTGTACTAGTGATCGACTGTTTATTTGGTTCCGGGATTAAAGGAAAACCTAGAGGCCCTTATGATGTTTTGATTTCAAAAATAAATAAATTTACAAATATTTTATCTGTTGATGTTCCGTCTGGTTTTATGACAGGTACATCAGTACTTCCATCTCAAACAGTAACATTCCATGATACTAAAATTGGAATGAACGAGGATAATTGCGGAAAAATTGTAAAAATAGATATTGGAATTAAAGCTCAAATTGATGAAAAATGTGGGCCTGGAGAATTGTTGTTGTTTCCTAAGCTGGTTTCTGGTAGACATAAAGGTGAAAACGGAAAGGTAGCTATTGTTGGAGGAGGGGAATTCGCTGGAGCTCCTTCTTTTGCGGGACTTGCATCATATCGGGTTGGTGTTGATTTAGTTCATTTATTCGTTCCTTCTGTTAGTTATCCTCAGGTGTCTAGTTTTGCGCCTGAATTATTAGTTCATGAAATTAATAGTAATGTAATAACTGCTGATATTATTCCACAATTAAAATCTTACAATTTTGACTGTGTGGTTGTCGGTCCAGGAATGGGTAAAAGCAAACATTCTTTGAATGCAGTCCAGGAAATAATTAATAATTTCAATAATGTAGTTATAGATGCAGACGCTATAGGAAGTTACGATCTTAACGGCAATAATATCCTTTATACTCCTCATGCAGGAGAATTGAAGCGTTTAGGATTAAAACCAAATAGAGAGAGTCTAATTAGTTATGCAAATTCTAACAATGTAACTATTCTACTCAAAGGTGAAATTGACATGATATCAAATGGTTTTTTTTACAAAGAAAATTTTACAGGCCATCCACGAATGGCTGTCGGCGGAACTGGCGATATGCTTGCAGGTATGTGTGGTGGTCTAATCGCTAGAGGATTACTTCCGTTTGAGGCAGCAAGGCTAAGCGCGTATGTAATTGGATTAGCAGGAGAAAAATGTTTCAGAGATAATGGTCCTGGTTTCCTACCATCTGATTTAGGCTTATCTATTTCTCAAATTTTAGGTGAAATTTAATATCTTTTTTTTGCTGAAATCAGAGCAATAATAAATATTACAGCTATGAAATTCAAACTTGGTATGGCGTTATCTTTATCATTCTTGACAATTTCGTTTTGGGTCTCAGAAACTAGTATATTCTGTTCATAGGATTTTAATTTCCCGTGCCCTGTATCAATTTCTATACTGTATACATATGTTCCAGGGTCTTCAAAGAATAAATCTCCATAGTAATAATCCCCTTCTTGTTTCATTGGTATTTTTTGTCCTTCAGCAAGAACCTCAGAATCATACTTAGCAATTACAATATTAACCGAATTTGGATTGGCGTAGTCAATTATAGCACTAATTTGTACAACATTATTGGTGAACACGTTAGATGGTGCAATGGAATTAATAAGTCCTTTATTTTTAATCTTCAAATTCTTATAAATCTTATTTGTGGATCCCCATTCATCTACGCACTCAATTTCTAACAAGCATTCTCCATCATCGTATTTTGTTGAATCCCAAGAAAATGAAACATCTTGTTGTGTCCTATCTAATTCAATCCATTCCTCCCCATCTACTCTGTACCTTAAGGATTGTAAATCACTGTAGTCTTGGACATTTATCTCAAATTTGGCAGTTGCAGATATGTCTTCTGTATTTGAGTTTAGATTAATAAATGGAGGATTACTATCAGTTTCAAATGATGCGGATAGATTAGTCTGGTAATCTTGATTATCTATTGACCTGATTGTTAAGTCATGCCACCCATCAGTAAATGGTGTCCAATAACTTCCAAAAATATTTCCTCCTTCTGAATCCATGGCTCTCCAAAGTCCCTGATCGACCATATATTCCACTTTTTGAATCCCCTCAGGATCCTCAGTTTCAATCTGAATTTTAACCCTTGAATTATAAATTTCTTCTTCTGGAAGAATCAACTTTAATGAGGGATAGGTTACATCTCCTTCATTGAAAACAGTTAAATTAGCACTAATAATTTTTTGGTTTCCACTTTTATCTGTGGCTTTGAAGAAAATAGTATGGTCACCATTTCCTGCATTAGCTTCCTGTGTATTCCAACTGGCGATATAAGAATCACCAGAGCTGTAATACATTTGTCTCCAATCACCGTCATTTACCTTATATTGAACTTTGTCAATCTGATTATCATCATTGGCCTGAACTTCGAAAACTGTTACTTCGTTAACAGTTTCTCCTTCATCATGAGACAATAAATTCATAGTGGGATTCTCAAAATCATTTAAAATGTTTATTTCAAGTTCAGTAATTGTGCTAGCTCCAGCATTATCAGTTTTTAGCTCTAATTTATTAATTCCATTAGGAACTTTAGTAGTGTCAATAATTGTTTCAAAAGCTCCGTTAAAATTTCCAATTCCCGTACTTTTCCATGGGTCATTATTCCATCTGTAGGTGAGCTCTGCAATATCAGATTTTTCGCTAAACGCGTTACCACGAATTCTCAAGTCTCCTCCAGCGATGTCGTCAACTTCAGTAAATTCTTGACCTACTAAATGTTCTATTGTTTCTACTTCTATTCGAGGTGGTATTGCAAATGCAGATTGCAATGAGAATTTATCAGAGGCAGTTGATTCATCATTAAAGAAAGCCACAAAAACGTTAATATTTTCGTATTCGATGTCTGAAAAATCATTTCCATTTTTGTCTTGGTGATCTCCGCCAGTCCAGACAGTACTCAAAGACTGTTTTTCCCTTGGTTCTAATTCGACTTCTTGATCAAATGCATAATCAAGAAATCCAAAATGGTATGGATCTCCGTCGTAGTTATTATATCTAGAAATCTTTTCCACAATGTAAGCTCTTACATATCCGTTAAATGTAGGATTTCCGAAAGAGCCGTCTTCGTTCCAAATCATACTTATGGATATATCTAGCCTATCATCTCCTAAGTGACTCATTTCTATTTCTAACGATATGTCTGTATCTTCTCTTTGACCTGTATTATCAATTGCCTGCTCATAATTGGCAGTACTAGATTGTCCTCCTGAAACTTTTTCGTCGTTTCCATCAAAAATTACCGTAGGGTATCCAGTTACATCAGGAAAATCTCCCATTCTGTCATCTGCTTTGTCGTTAACGTCGGTAATCAGTGCTACAAAAAAGAAATTGTCATCATAATATGGTTCGCCTGGAACATCTTCATAAATAAGCATTAGATTCTCAGCGGCACTGGGACAATACACACACCATGTGGCAGTAAATTCCTCAGCAAAAACAGTATGTGTAAACTGTTCATCAGATATTTCTGCAGAAGGTGTAAATGCAAAAAAATTAAGAATAAGCAGGGCAGCAATTGAAGAATAAATTATTTTTTCCACAATATACTAATTATGGATAATTAATAAGTTTAACTCTTTTTCATTTGTTTAATCGTGGAAATAGGATCATCAGACTTAAAGATTGCACTTCCTGCAACTAAAATATCAGCCCCGTTTTCTGCTAAAATGGCAGAATTTTCGGTACTAACTCCTCCGTCAACTTCAATAATTTTATCTTTATAATTTGCTTTGAAGAATTTCACACGTTCTATCGCATTCATGTGAAAAGACTGACCGCAATATCCTGGTTCGACAGACATTACCAAAATCATGTGGGCTAAATCTAAAAATGGAATAATTTTTTCTTTAGGTGTTGATGGATTAAAAGCAATACCTGATTTGATTTTCTTTTTATTAATTTTTTCGAGGGCTTCACGAGGGTTATTTGCCTCAACATGGACTGAAATAATTTCAGCTCCAGCTTCATAAAAATCATCAATAAAATTAATGGGATCTGTAACCATTAAATGAACATCTAAAGGGGCTATTCCATTAAGAGCTTTTACTAAATCGACGCCCATGGTTAAATTTGGAACGAAATGACCATCCATTACATCCATATGGAGATATGAAGAATGAGGTGCTACTAACTCAGCAGCATCTCTCATTTTTCCGAAATCTGCTCCTAACATCGATGGCGCTATACTAACCATTTAAAGTCCTAGTAACAGTGTCAATAATAAATCTTTTAGATAAATCAGGCCTTCGATTTTGAACTACTTTTATGAAGGTTTCTAGCTGTGATGACTCAGTCCTCCACCACTTGTCATAAAATCCGTCAACCTTATCAAGATCTTTAAGTATTAGACTAATTTGAGCCTGACTAATTTTAGGTGCGTCTTTCTTTCGTCCTAATTCTTTTTCAAGTACATATTTCATCTTGTTTAGTATGGTTATGTAGAAACCTTTTGGTTTTGCTACTTCGCCTCCTTGGTTTTTAATTATTCCAGTATCGAGGCACCAGTCATGTTTAGCTAATCTTCCATCTTGATCAAGGTATACATCCATCCATATTCTTTCAGAAGGTGGCGCTGGCGTGTGGATATTAATTTTAGTTTGTTCGCCCTCTTCTTCTTCAGCCATTAAATTATCAAGTAAGGTTTAGTTATTAACTTTATCATCATAGACTTTTTATTCTGTCTTTAATTGTAAAAATAGGGGAGCATGGTGTAACCTGGCAGCATTGCGGGCTCCAATTATACAGGAATGATTGCTACAGGGTCTGCTGATATCGTGATGAATGATTGGAGCAATGACCTGTGCAAACTATGAGCTCCGGCTCAATAGGTGAGACCCGCCGATCTGGGTTCAAATCCCAGTGCTCCCACCATATTTAGATAAACTTTATTACTCATACTAAGATGTATTTCTATGCGTACACAAATTACTAGAATTTCACTTTATCAAAATGCAAAAATGCTAGCAGTGATTTACATGCCTATAGGATTAATTTACACGATTATTGGTTTAGCGTTTTTAATTATGGATATAGATTATCTTCGTTTGACAGCGTATATCTTTATTCTTGCACCATTCTGGTTATCATTAAGTGTCGTTGCAGCTCATTATTTCATCGCATCTATCTATAATTTCCTAGCATCTAAAATCGGTGGATTTGAGTTTGAATTTACTGAAATTAAAGATTAACTATTCAAGTTCTTTCCAAATTCTTTGAAATCTGTATATGGCAGATAAAATGCACACAATTGCAAACACGTAACACATTAGTGTCATATAGTTTAGATTTCCATAACCTTCATCAAAATATTGTATTACGGGAACTATTGCTAGTACAACTAGCCTATCTGCTCTTCCTAACAATCCAGCATATTCCCTTCCGGCACCGACAGCTTGAGCTTGAGTTCCCATATAAGAAAGCATTAATATTCCTATTATTGAGCTGAAACCAACGGTAATATCTACTAATGGACCCAGTGCAATACCACCTACAATAATAATGTCCGCAACCCTGTCAAGTGTATGATCTACTAAATCTCCACGTTTACTGGAAAGGTTTCGCTCTCTAGCTACAATACCATCTAAAGCGTCAAAAACCGCAGTAAGGAATACCATAAGAGACCCTAACAGCAAATATATTTTATTCGAATCTAAATCTCCAACATAAAATGAATAGCCTGCGGTCAGTGCAGTGATAAGGGAAAGTAAACTAATACCCATAGGGCCGAGTGGACTAATCTTGGCTAAAGGCATTAATATTTTAGTTCCTAAATCTCTGTAATCGTCTGCAACCATTAGTACCAATCCATTATAGTTTCGGAATAGTCAATTCTTTTGTTAGATTTAATATTACCGTTGATGATATCTACCATCATTTCAGCACAATTATTTATTTCATTTGTACTTGTATCTATTTCAAAAACATTATCTTCACCATACTGTTCAATAGCCTCATCTGAAATTATGTTAAGTGCTTCAGCTTCTAAATTTTCTTTTAACTTTTCTTCATTATAATTTCTAGAGTTTAGTCTGTTCTTTAATTCATTAGGATTACATCTCAAAACAACAACTATATCAATATTATCAAGGTAGTGAGAAACATGCCCCTCATATACATTTTTTAGTTTATTTTTAGTATCAATTACGTCGTTAAGTTTTTCAATATCAATTAGCCAATTACCTTCCGCATCTTTTCCATCTGAAATATCTTCATAAAAGTCGTTTATTGAAATAATATTGTATTTCAACTTGCCTGATAAAGTTGTTTTTCCGGTGCCTGGAGTTCCTGTTAATGCAATATTCACACTAAGATTGCATTTCCTTTTCAGCAGCAGCCTTAGCTTCTTTTTTAGCTCGGGCTTTTGCACGATCAACACGTTGTTTTGCGTTAAAACCTGTAACGGCTTCCATGAATCGATTATAGGCCTGATGAGCTTCTAATGAGTCTTCAGGGCTAGCTTCATTATCTGTTTCTGTTTCAACACCAATTTCCTTCACAGAACGGAACTCAACTGTTATAGATTTCAATGCCTTAAATGAACCATTAAAGGTAGTATCATCGGAATTCTTGATAGAACCGAATTGTTCTTCCATCATTTTTTTGAGTCCTCCATCTTCCAGAGATTTACCATGCCCTCTTTTAACTTCGAAAGTCTGCATAATTCTTACTCTAAAAAAGTCTATATTAATATTTTGTATTAAAGTTTTAAATCACTTTTGCCAAATTGTCTCATCATTCTTTGTTGGGCTCTTCTGTTGCCACCCAAGTTTGACATCATCTTTTTACTTTGATTGTATTGCTTTAGCAAATCACGTATTTCTTGAGGATCTGATCCTGAACCTAGTGCAATTCTGTTTATCCTAGAACGTTTGATTATTTTAGGATTTTCTAATTCTTCTTTAGTCATTGAGTTCATTAAAACCTTGAATTTTGTAAGTTTTGTTTCAGTTTCTTCCATCTGACCTTTTTTCATCATCCCAGACATTCCTGGAATCATTTCCATAACCTTTCCAAGAGGTCCCATTTTTGTAAGAGCTTCCATTTGTTCTCTCATGTCAATTAGTGAAAATTTACCTGACAACATTCGTTTTGCAGTATCTTCAGCAGTACTGGCATCCATTACCTCTTCAGCCCTTTCCAATAATGTTTGTAAATCCCCCATGCCTAGTAATCTTGAAATGAATCTATCAGGATCAAGAGTTTCTAATGCATCTAATCCTTCGCCAGTACCAACAAAAATAATTGGTGCATTTGTTACAGCTACTGCAGATAGTGCACCACCTCCTTTTGCCGAACCATCTAACTTGGTTAAAATTACTCCATTAACTCCTACAGCATCATGGAATGCTTGAGCCTGCGGTCCAGCTTGTTGACCAACAGTAGCATCCATAACAAGGAAAATTTCATCAGGGTTAAAAACATTAGATACATCTTTCATCTCTGAAATCAGATCTCCATCTAAAGCATGTCTTCCGGCAGTATCAACGATAATAACATCTAAGTCAGAGAATTCTTTCATTCCTTCTTGTACAACTTTTTTAGCATCAGTATTTTTAGAATCTCCAAAAACAGGAACTTGTATTTGTTCGCCAATCTGAGACAATTGGTCGTAAGCTGCCGGCCTGTGGACATCTGCAGCAATCAATCCTAAACTAAGGCCTTTTTTCTTTAAAAATTTAGAAATTTTTCCAGTAGTAGTAGTTTTACCTTGACCATAGAGTCCAACCATCATAATTTTTTGAGGCCCTAATTTCAAAGTCTTAGGTTCACCAAGTGCCTTAACTAGTTCTTGATGAACTATCCTCACGACATGCTCTCTGCCAGTCATTCCAGCAGGAGCTTTTTCATCGAGGGCTCGTGTCTCAATACGTTTACTTAGTTCTAGTGCTAATCTTACGTTAACATCGGATTGAAGAAGTGCGCGCTGTATATCTCTAACTAATTCTTTAATTAATTCAGGAGAAATATGACTGGCGCCTGCAATCTTTCTCAGAGTTTCTCTTAAAGATTCTCCTAATTTCTCTAGAACCATATTTTTATTGAACGCTGACAGAATTTAAAGGTAATTATCAGTCTGTGTTACAGATTACACTTATTTAGGGAAATCTAATGTATATATGTGTACAAAGTAGTGTTTGCATCGCTTAGCTTCATTTTGGCTATTTTTATGATTGGAAACGCAAACGCTGGATCTAACGGAGATGCACCACAAGAAGGCCAAGACTGGATTATCAACCAGGATACTCATGTCTGGGATTCAGAAGTAAATGTAAAGGACATTGTGCTTACTTTTGGAAAAACTTTGAAATTAGAGAATGTCACATTGTCTTCTGTTGGCGATATCGAATTACTCGGTAATTCTCAATGGATAAACTCATCAATATCTCATGAACAAAGTACTGCTGGAGATAATATTTCCATTTATTCAAATTTGGTGATTATTAACACTGAACTTGTAATGAGCAGTCTTCAAAAAAACAGTGAGCTTTCTTCTAATTCTATATATTTAGCAGAAGGTTCTGTTCTG
>Ga0207993_1000263_pt1 | contig 21264 bp, 19 predicted proteins | sample ETN01SmetaG_2_FD_185791 | JGI IMG/M metagenome (GOLD analysis project Ga0207993, IMG submission 185791) | Marine microbial and viral communities from oxygen minimum zone, Eastern Pacific Ocean - ETNP2014F12-01SV265 (SPAdes) (version 2) | ecosystem: Environmental > Aquatic > Marine > Oceanic ...
ATGAATTGAGCGGGCGACGAGAATCGAACTCGCATCATCAGCTTGGAAGGCTGAGGTTCTAGCCGTTGAACTACACCCGCGGCGTGGTTGATCGTAGCGTGGAACTGAGCAGACCACAGGTTTAATAGCCCTGCTATTGACTAAAAATTTGTTATTTGTAGAAAAATGACGGGTTTACCCCTTAAATCTGAGATGAGTTAGACGAGTCAGGGGTACACTTCAGACACTGTGAATAGCACTTGTGAAACATTAGAAGACAACCAAATCAAGCTAGTCATCACAATAGATGAACAAGAATTTGATGAAGCAATAGAAAAAGCTTTCCGACGTATAGCTAAAGAAGTACGTTTACCCGGATTCCGTCCTGGCAAAGCACCACGCAAGGTCTTAGAGGCACGCTTGGGGGTAGGAGCAGGACGAAGCGAAGCAATTCAGGATGCAGTCCCAGAATATTACGTGAAAGCTCTCATCGAGCATCGTGTTGATGTGATTGATTCACCTTCATTTGAAGTAACAGAAGGCCAGGATGAAGGAGCATTAACTTTCGAAGCGATTGTTCCTGTCCGGCCGCAGATAGTCATTTCAGATTATGACTCTCTTGAAGTGGAAATCCCAAACCCCGTAGCAACGGACGAGGAAATAGATCGACAGATCGATGCAATGAGGGAACAATTCGCAACCTTGGAAGAAGTGCAACGAACAGTACAAGATGGCGACCAAGTGACTATAGATATTTCTGGAACCTATGAAGGTGAAGAAGTTGAAGGCCTCACAACTACCGATTACCTCTACGAAGTAGGCACAGGTGCAGTAGTCGCAGAAATTGATGAAAATCTTCAAGGAGTTTCCGTAGGTGACGTGGTTGAGTTTGAAGCTGATCATCCAGATGAAGAAGAGGACGGAAAACTTTCTTTCCGCATTGAAACAAAAATGATCCAAGAAAGAGTCCTCCCTGAATTAAACGACGAGTTTGCTTCAAACGCTTCTGAATTTGAAACTGCTCAAGAGATGCGCGACGACATACAAACTCGAATGACAGAAATGAAGAGAGCGCAATCTTCAGCCATGGTGCGAGATCTCATTGTCCAAAAACTGGCAGAAAAAGTTGAAATGGAACCTCCAGAGGCGATGGTCGAAGCAGAAATCACTAACCGAATACAAGATTTTGCTATGCGACTCCAATCACAAGGGATGGAACTTGATCGCTACTTGGAAGCAATAGGTACCGACATTAGTTCGTTACGTGAGGAGTTCTCTCAAGGAGCAGATGTATCGGTGAAAGCGGACCTTGCGCTTCGCTCCGTGATCAATCAAGAAAATTTAGGGCCCGATGAAGAAAAGTTAGAAGAGTATTTTTCTTTACTTGGAGCACAAATGGGTTCAGATTCCGAACAGGCGCGAGACATGCTGACAAATTCTGGAAGGCTACTTGACCTAGAAGCAGACCTTGGTAAGCAAGCTGCAGTAGAATGGCTATACGAGCGAGCAAAAATAGTTGATGATCAAGGGCAATCAATTAGTCAATCTGATCTTGAACCACCCGAAGAGATCCTTGACGAAGAAGAAGATAAAAATGATGCCGACATTGAAGGAGATGAAGAGTAGTGTCGTTGGTTGATATGAAAGTACAAAATTATTTAGTTCCAACCGTGGTTGAGCAAACCAACAAAGGTGAGCGAGCCTACGATCTTTACTCGCGCCTACTCAAAGAAAACATCATTTTTATTGGCACCCCAATTGACGACACCATTGCCAACTTGATTTGTGCTCAGCTTTTGCATCTTGAATCAGAAAATCCTGATCGGGATATCAGCCTCTACATCAATTCTCCCGGCGGAGACATAAATGGTCTGTTTGCTATTTATGACACAATGCAATACATACGACCAGATGTGACAACAATCTGTTTTGGTCAAGCAGCCTCAGCAGCCGCCGTTCTCCTTGCAGCTGGAACCCCAGGTAAAAGATTGGCTCTTCCTCATTCCCGAATTCTTCTCCATCAGCCTTATGCGGGAGCACAGGGTCAAGTATCGGACATCGAATTAGTTTCCCAAGAAGTACAAAGGTTGAAACTTCAATTAGAAGAAATTCTGGCTCGACACACTGGTCAAGATGTTGAAAAAATACACACCGATACTGACCGAGATTTCGTACTAACCGCATCTGAAGCCCTTGAATATGGCATTATCGATGAAGTGATAGAAGAGCGTCCATTAGTGGATAACTCTGGACCTATCTCCGCAGTCAAGTAGAATTAATTCACTGGGTAAGCCCCAGAGGAATAAGGAGACCAAGTAATGGCCAAATTTGGAGAAGGAGGAGAACTCCTCAAATGTTCCTTTTGTGGCAAAACACAAAAGTTGGTCAAAAAATTAATCGCTGGCCCCGGTGTCTACATTTGCGATGAATGCATAGACCTCTGCAATGAGATCATCGAAGAAGAGCTAACGGAAATCCCAGAAGTTTCGCTTGATAAACTGCCTCGGCCAAGAGAAATCAAAGCTTTCCTTGACGACTACATCATTGGCCAGGAACAAGCCAAAAAAATTCTTTCTGTCGCTGTTTACAACCACTACAAAAGAATTCAAGTCGGACCAGCAGCCTCAGATGAAGTTGAACTAAGCAAATCCAACATTTTATTGATCGGCCCAACTGGTTGCGGGAAAACATTGATGGCTCAAACGTTAGCCCGCATGTTGGACGTTCCTTTCGCTATAGCTGATGCAACTGCGTTAACTGAAGCGGGATATGTAGGAGAAGACGTAGAAAATATTCTGCTGAAACTCATTCAAGCGGCTGACCAAGACATTAAAAGAGCTGAAAAGGGAATTATCTACATAGACGAGATTGACAAAATAGCAAGAAAGAGTGAGAACCCTTCAATCACTCGAGATGTCTCCGGAGAAGGTGTTCAACAAGCATTGCTTAAGATCCTTGAAGGAGCGGTTGCATCAGTTCCTCCTCAAGGCGGGCGAAAGCACCCCCATCAAGAGTTCATGCAAATAGACACAACCAATATTCTGTTTATCTGCGGAGGGGCCTTTGCAGGACTTGAGGGCATCATTGAGAATCGAAAAGGTGGCACCAACGTCGGCTTCGGAGCTGAACTACGAACCTCCAACGATAAAGATGCTGGTGACCTATTCGCAGAGGTAAGACCAGAAGACCTAACCAAATTCGGCCTCATCCCTGAATTCGTTGGCCGACTACCTGTTGTAGGCACAGTAAATCAATTGGGTGTAGAGGCTCTCGTGGAGATACTAACGGAACCCCGTAATGCGTTAATAAAGCAATATCAAAGAATTTTTGGATTTGAAGACGTAGAACTCAAATTTACAGAAGACGCACTCAACGCAGTGGCCGAGCAAGCTCTCGATAGAGGAACAGGAGCTAGAGGCTTACGGGCGATACTTGAAGAGGTGCTCCTTGGAACCATGTATGAGCTGCCGAGTGACAACAAAATCGCTGAAGTGGTCATAGAAGAAGATTGTGTACTTGGGCGTGTAGATCCCACCGTCATAGAGCGAAACTCTTCTAACAAGCGCGCAGCCTCATAGCCCTCTCGTGGAATACACAGAAGCTTTAAACTTCCTAGACCAACACGTTAATCTTGAGGCCAAAGCCGGACGTATTCATGGCTTAAGCCTTAATGCCATGGAAGACCTAGCTCAGACAATGGGCGACCCTCAAGCAGATTTTCGTAGTATTCATATCACCGGAACCAACGGAAAAGGTTCTGTATCCGCAATCATTTCTTCACTATTAAAAGCAACTGGACTAAGAGTCGGAACTTACAGCAGTCCGCATGTAGACACTGTTCGCGAGCGACTAAAGATCAATAATGAAATGATTGAGGAAGAACAGTTTGGCGAATTAATCGCAGAACTAATCCCATTTGCTGAAAGTGTAGAGGAGCGACCTTCTTACTTTGAATTATTGACCGCAGCGGCATTCCTTTGGTTCTCCAATGAAGCAGTTGACGTTGCAGTGATTGAAGTGGGACTACTTGGCAGGTTTGATGCAACAAACGTAATAGAAGCAGATGTAGCAGTGGTTACAAATGTTGGTCGTGACCATACAGATGGAGTTGGAGATTGGCGTAGGGCCGTAGCGTCAGAGAAGGCAGGAATCATTAACTCTGGTCGACCATTAATCTTGGGTGAAACTTCCGTGGAGACCCTCGACCTGTTCATTCAGGAAAATCCAGACCCACTACTACTAAAAGGTGAAGCCTTCGGAGTTCTGTCCAGCACTCAAGCTGTTGGTGGGCAATTAGTGGATCTATGGAGTATCTCTGGCCGTCACGAAGAAGTTTTCCTCCCATTGTTTGGCGAACATCAATCTGAGAATGCTTCGCTGGCTCTAGCGGCTGTTGAAACATTCTTAGAATCTCCTCTTGCAGACGAAATAATTGAAGAGGGGATGTCTGAAGTTAACTTACCGGGGCGTTTAGAAGTGGTATCCGCCAACCCATTAGTTGTTCTAGATGGAGCGCATAATGAAGATGCTGCTCGAGCGTTAGCATCAGCGTTACCAGAAATTTTCCCCGAAACTCGACGAATAGTCGTGTTGGGTATGCTCGGCCCTCGCGATCCAGAAGAGGTAATAAAAGAAATTGTTTCTCTGCACCCTGAAGTAGTTATTTGCTGCACACTAGCTTCTGAACGGGCGATAACTAGCCAGGAACTTGCTCAAACAGTTCAAACTCACGGAGTTGAGTCTGAAATTGCTTCGGACCCAACTGAGGCCATTGAACGCGCTTTAGTTTTATCTTCTGAAGAAGACCTCATCTTAGTGACTGGGTCTTTCTACCTCCTTTCTGCTACTCGGGCATCGTTGTCGTTTGATTAGAAACTTGTTGTACGCAACCCGATAGCCCCCTAGCCTTCATCTATATGGATAGAACATTGGTAATTTGTAAACCTGATGCCGTAGAACGAGGTCTCGTTGGGGAAATCATCAGCAGATTTGAAAGAAAAGGCCTCCATCTTGTTGCGGTTGAATTACGTCACTTAGACGAAGAAGTACTGAGCGTTCATTACGAAGAGCATCTCGAAAAGCCGTTTTATGGAGACTTGGTGTCTTTCATGTCAAGGTCTCCAGTGGTGGTTATGGTCGTAGAGGGACCTGAAGACACATATGCAGTGGTTCGGTCAATGATGGGAGCCACAAATCCTCGCGAATCAGCTCCTGGAACAATCCGTGGTGATTACGGATTGATTGTGACTGAAAATCTGGTTCATGGATCTGATTCACCTGAATCTGCTGAACGTGAAATTGGCATTTTTTTCCCAAATATATAGAAAATAAATTTCTTCTCATAGCGTGGTCAAACATGCGCCCAGAGTGGTATCTGACGAAAAAATCGGCTAGAGTTCAGGCTGAAAATCAGTTACGTTTCCAAAGCTTCGGAAGCGTTCGCAGGACTAATAGACGAATTGGATGCCTAAATGGCTTCAAATTATAGAACAACAAGTAGCGCTCGACTTGGAAGTCGCGATATCGCTGTAGATCTAGGAACTGCTAATACTCTGGTTTATGTTCGTGGCGAGGGAGTAGTTCTTGATGAACCTTCCGTGGTCGCAGTAAATATTATGGACGGAACCCCACTAGCAGTGGGGGCAGAAGCCAAAAGAATGATTGGCCGAACCCCTAATTACATTCAAGCCACTCGACCCCTAAAAGACGGGGTAATCGCCGACTTTGAAGTTTGTGAAAAAATGCTCCGCTATTTCATTCAGTCAGTACATCAAAGTAAGTGGTCAAAACCAAGAATGGTTATCTGCGTTCCCTCCGGAGTAACTGGAGTGGAAAGACGAGCAGTGCAGGAAGCAGCAGAATTCGCCGGAGCTCGACCACCTGCCTACATCATCGAAGAACCAATGGCCGCAGCCATAGGTGCAGGGCTACCAGTAGAGCAACCCACCGGTTCCATGATCGTAGATATTGGCGGTGGAACGACAGAGGTTGCAGTGATATCACTCGGAGGTGTTGTCGCTTCGTATTCTTCACGTGTGGGTGGCGACGAATTAGACGACGCAATTAAACAGTACTTGAAGAAAGAATATGGTGTTGACACTGGATTTAGAACAGTGGAAGAACTCAAAATGGGACTCGGTTCAGCTACCCCGCTTAGAGAGGAACAGCGAGCAGAATTCCGTGGCCGCGATTTAGTTACCGGTCTTCCTCGCCCTGTGGTCATAAACACAGTCGAAATACGAGAAGCAATTGAAGAACCAGTAGCCGCTATAGTCGACGCAGTAAAAATAACTTTGGATAGAACTCCACCAGAATTATCTGCTGACATCATGGAACGCGGAATCACTCTAGCCGGCGGAGGAGCCTTACTCATTGGGTTACCCGAAAGAATTCGTGCGGAAACCGGAATGCCAGTAAGACTTGCCGCTGATCCATTACTCGCAGTAGTACTTGGAGCTGGAATGGCACTAGAACACCTAGACATCTATGGGGATTCCGTCTTTAGCGGCGGCATGGAGTAAAAAATGGCGGCTCCTGGGCCCGCCGAACGGTCTCGTCCGACCTTACTGATCCTGCTTGCCGCAGCCCTTACCTTGCTAACCCTTCAGGTACGAGGAGCTCAGCCTTTAGACGCGTTCCAACAAGGAATAAGAGACATCATTGGACCGGTCAGAACAATAGTCGATAAGTCAACTGACCCTATTCAGTCAGTTTGGTCGGGAATAGTAAATTATTCAGAACTTCAAGAAGAAAATGAACGTCTAGCAAAAGAGTTAGCTGAAGTCCGAGGAGAAGTACTCAGCGAAGAAGCAGACAGAGAGCTACTCGAACGACTCTTGGGCGAAATTGATGTACCTTACGCGGATCTAGAAACAGTAGTAGCGCGTCTACTCGGAACTCCACCTGGCAATTTCGGATCACATTTAGTCGAGATAGATAAAGGCAGCGATGACGGCCTTTCTGAAGGCATGGCAGTTATAACTGGAGCCGGACTCGTCGGACGACTTGAGCAAGTAGACCGAGAACGCTCAGTGGTTATCTTGGCAACACATCCAGATTTCTCAGTAGGTGTCCGCTTGGTTGAGTCACAAGACGAAGGATTAGCAAAAGGAACTGGAGGATATGAAATACGTCTAGAGGACGGAGTGCGCTTAGACGCATTCATCGAGGAAGGGGAAGTTGTAATAACTTCTGGCGGTAGAAGCCGCTTTCCAGGTGATATACCAGTCGGAAAAGTTACAGACCCAGACAATTTTGCTGAGTATGAAAGAATTATAAAAATAGAATTAGCCGCAAGTCTCGAGAATCTTAGTTTCGTGAACGTAGTAACTGATTCTGGAAGTGGATCATGACCACACGAATCAGATCCTTCGTTGTTCTAGTAACCGCAGCACTTTTACAGGCAACAATCTTCACAGAATTCCGCTTTTTAGGTGCATCGGTAGAAGTACTCCTCTTAGTGACGATCCTTGCTGGATACCACGGAGGACCAGAACATGGATCAATATTTGGTTTCTTCGCAAGTCTGCTTCAAGACGTTCTGACCGGCGCCCCTTTCGGACTGCACGCCATGGTTTATGCACCGCTTGCAGTAGGAGTAAGCAGTTTAGAAGATCGTTTAGTTGAGTCACGTCCAGTGATATACGGACTCGGACTCGGACTCGCTATATCAATAGGAACTGCTTTGGCAGGATTCACCGGGCTACTTTTCGGACAAACCGCAATAACTAGTAGTTTGCTAATCAATAGATCAATTCTCGCAGGAATAACTTCAGCTTTAGTAGCAGCTCCAATAAATAAAATAATTCTTTGGTCACTTTCTCTATCCACACCAGGAGCTTTAGAACTACGGATTCCAGGAAAATGATTTGAATGGACAAAACTTTTCGTTACCGCTTAAGAATTCTTGCAGTCATCGCACTATCCATGTTTGCTGCACTTACAGCCCGACTGTGGTTCCTCCAAGTACTCTCCGGAGAGGAAGCAGCAGCAGTCGCTGAAACAAATATTCTTCGTGAAATAAGAGTGCCGGCACTTAGGGGAAACATTCTTGACGTAGAAGGTAGAACTCTTGTAGGTAACCGTTTAACAACCATGGTGACCATAAATCGAAGAGAACTAGAGGAAGCAGAATTAACCGAAGACGAGCGACTAGAAATGCTGACTGAGATAGCTGTTGAGGTTAATCGGTCTGGACTGCTCCTAAAAGTAACTGATATTGAAAGCGCACTCTCTGATCCATCGTTTACCCGATATGACGACATTCCAATCGCCACAGATGTTGATGAAGAGCTTCTCATATATTTTGGTGAAAGACCAGAGAAGTTCCCTGGGGTTGAAGTCGTAGATAGCACTGTGCGGTCTTATCTTTACGGAGATTTGGCCGGTCACGTTCTTGGATGGGTAGGACCCATTAACGATCGTGAATATGAGACTCGTCGACCGCCTCCCAATAAGGCTTATGGAATAAGAGACGAGATCGGAAAAGCTGGAATAGAGCTGATGTTTGAAGATGATCTGCGCGGTGTAGCAGGACGCCGGGTAGTAGAAGTTGATCGACTCGGCCAAATAGTCAGAGAACGAGAAGATTTATTTATTGCACCGATCCCAGGTGACGATGTTTATCTAACTATTGATATTGACTTGCAATACCTATTAGAGCAGCAACTTGAACGAACCATATTCTCACAAAGAGAAGTCGAACCGGAAAAAGACGAAGATGAAGAAGAAGATCCACTTCCGTTTGATGTGCCCGGAGGGGCCTCAGTCATTCTTGACCCAAGAAATGGAGATGTCCTAGCTGTAACGTCATATCCAAAATTTGATCCAAATGACTCAATAGGAGGCTTCTCCAGAGAACAATGGGAATCGCTGAATGACCCCTTGAATGATTTACCTATGTTTAATCGTGCTGTGCAAGGAGAATATGCACCCGGGTCAACATTCAAGCTTTTTACCGCCCATGCAGCCTGGCATGAGAATGTTTTCGGAGTGGGACTAGTAAAAGACGCAGATGAACTATGGGACGACCCAGGCTACTACCGCTTACAAAGTTGCGTAGGGGACACCAACGATTCAGCATCAGCAGGCGGATGTATGTTCCGAAACGCAAATGATGCTCCATACCCACAGATTGACTTAGTTCGCGCAATAACAGTCTCTAGCGACGTTTATTTCTACACAATAGGAGAATCCATTTACATCAATCCTTTGCACAATGAAACTGGAATACAGGATGCGGCAGCGGCATACGGAATGGGATCTGAAACAGGAATCGCATTACCCTACGAACAAGCAGGCTTTCTCCCCACCCCTCAGAATCGTCAAGAACGGCACGAAAACAATCCAATAGCTTTCCCTAATGGCGAGTGGTACCCGGGAGATAATGTCAATACCTCTATCGGGCAGGGAGATGTATTAGTCACACCGTTACAACTAGCTAACGCATATGCAACTTTTGCTAATAACGGAACTTTAAGATCACCAAACATCGCTCTAAGAGTAGAAACACAAACAGGGGAGTTGGTACGAGAGTTTGGAGAACGAGTTCTCGGAGAAATAGAAATAGATCCAGAATTCCGAACCAGAGCCCTTGAAGGACTTCTAGGAGTAACTACGGACGAAGATGGTACGGGTTATGACGCGTTCAACAGCAGAAACTTTGATGGAGTCTTCTTCCCGCTAGCCGATTCACCAGTCGCAGGAAAAACCGGAACAGCCGAAGTGCGCGGAAAAGCAGACACAGCTGTCTTTGCAGCTTTTGGACCAGTAGAAGAACCTGCTTACGTAATGGTTACTATTCTTGAAGAGGCAGGTTTCGGAAGCCGCTCGGCAGCGCCACAGGTGGCACGCGTTCTAAAACAGATCGCAACCGATTCTGTAGAAGACGCACCAACAGCAGCAGTCAGTTATGCCCGTTCAGCAGCTTTACCACTGTGTCTTGAATGGCTTGAATGGCTCAGCACTGATCAATTGTCCAATGTGGGTAGCAGCAACTCTAATTCAGAATCAGGCCCTGTCCTAGAGGCCAATGGTGAAGTTCGGGTGCGCGGAGAAGTGATCAATTGTGAAGAGTTGCTTTTAGATAATGGGATAACGGTGAGTATCCAATGACGAACGTTGAGATCCCAAGAGAGGCCCGACCTTCGCTGCTTCGTCATGTCGATTATTTTTTGCCGCTTATCACACTTCTGATTTCAGGAGTGGGTGTGCTAATGGTTTATTCAGCTACTCGAGGACCAGCAACGGCTTTGCGGCCGGCTCAAACCCAATACTTAGAGCGTCAATTTATTTTCGTTGTTATCGGTGCGGCTGTGATGATCGCAACAGCATGGATAGGGCATCGAATGTTTCAAAAATTCGCTTTGCACTTGTATGCATTAATGACATTCTCACTAGTTCTCGTTTTATTTATTGGTGTGGAAAGCAAGGGAACTAAGGCCTGGTATCAGGTAGGTGGATATCAGCTTCAACCTTCTGAATTCGGGAAAATAATTTTGATTGTTGCATTAGCAGCCTGGTATGGATCTACAAATACTGGAAGCGGGAGAAAGCTATTTTTCGCTTTGATAATAGCTGGTATACCCGGACTCCTTATTTGGGAACAGCCCGATTTAGGTACCTTGCTGGTCTACGGAGCGATAATTGCAGGAATGACCCTAGTAGCAGGGGTAAAAGGCCGGCATATGTTCATCTTTACCTTGATCGTAGTTACATTTGCTGTCGTAATTTTGCAGTCAGATAGTCTGCAAAATTACCAAATTGATCGATTACTTGTTTTTATTGATGAAGAGGCTGATTCAGGAGCTCGTTACAACTTAGAGCAGGCACAAGTAGCTATAGGTAATGGTGGATTAACCGGAAAAGGGTTATTTGAAGGAACTCAAAATAATTCGGATCTCGTTCCGGAACAACAAAATGACTTCATCTTTACCGTGATCGCCGAAGAAACAGGATTCATAGGAAGCATGGTCGTTTTAGGACTCTTAGCTTTGTTACTTATTCGCATTTGGAGAATAAGCCAAATAGCAGATGATAAATTTAGCTCACTTATAGCTGCAGGTGTTTTCTCGATGTTACTTTTCCAGATCTTTCAAAGCGTTGGGATGGCAGTAGGAATTATGCCAATCACTGGAATACCGCTTCCATTAATCAGCCACGGTGGATCGTCAGTGATTTCAACATTCATCGGAATAGGACTAGTTCAAAGTGTTCATATGAGGCGACATGACTATCGATATGACGGATCCTTTTAGTGGTATTAAGTAACCCTAAAGACTGGATAGCATGATCAAGTTATGAGTTCTATATGGCCTCAACTAGAGGAAATACTTGATGATGTGCAAAAGCCAGCTCGCTATATCGGCTGTGAAGATGGAGTAATCACCCCACAGCACCATCCTTCCAAAGTCTCTTGGCTATTGACCTACCCAGATACGTACGAGGTTGGCTTACCTAATCAAGGACTGCAGATCCTTTATGAAATCATTAATGAAAGATCTGATGCAGTTGCAGAGAGGGCTTATGCGCCTTGGACAGACATGGCAGCAGCATTACGAGAGCACAAACTTCCGTTCTTCTCTGTTGATTCGCATCGCCCAGCCAAAGAATTCGACATTCTCGGTTTCAATCTTTCAGCAGAACTGGTGTACACAAACCTCCTTGAATGCCTTGACCTAGCAGATGTTCCTATCCACACCGCAAATCGAGAACCAGATGACCCTTTTGTCATAGTTGGAGGCCACTGCACCTATAACCCAGAACCGATAGCAGATTTCATAGATGCTGCAGTTTTAGGGGATGGCGAAGAAGTAGTCTCAGATATCACAGAAACCATCTTGCGTTGGAAAAACTCAGATCGTTCATCACGAGAAAGCATCCTTAGAGAATTAGCAACAATTCCAGGAGTCTATGTTCCCTTCGCATACACACCGGTATATGAAAAACAGGAACTCATCAGCATCTCACCGAGGTTTCCAGAAACCCCTGAGATTGTAGAGAAACGAACGATTAGCGATTTAGCTGAATGGCCCTATCCGAAACAGCAATTAGTCCCACTGACAGAAGTTGTGCATGACCGGCTAAACGTAGAGGTCTTTCGCGGCTGCACTCGCGGTTGCAGGTTTTGCCAAGCCGGAATGATAACGAGGCCAGTGCGTGAAAGGCCAGCTGACCAAGTCAGAACCATGATAAATGAAGGAATCCGAAGAACTGGATATGACGAAGTTTCGCTTACCTCACTTAGTACCGCAGATTTCAGCGGTATTGAGGAAGTCGTTAAAAACACTCTGGACGATTCAGATTGTGGACAGCTATCCGTCTCTCTCCCGAGCCTCCGTGTAGATGCATTTACTGTTGGGATCGCAGCGGAGATACAACGTGCCCGTCGCACCGGTTTAACCTTTGCTCCGGAAGCAGGCTCTTGGCGTATGCGTCAAGTAATTAACAAATTAATCAGTGAAGAAGATTTATTTGCAGCAGTCGAATCCGCATACTCACAAGGCTGGCGACGAATGAAACTCTATTTCTTAACCGGCCTTCCAACAGAAACAGACGAAGACACTGAAGCAATAATTGAAATGGCACAAAAGTGCGTAGAAGTTGGCCGAACACACCAAAAAAGTCCATCTGTAACAGTGTCAGTTGGCGGGTTTGTACCAAAACCATTCACACCATTTCAATGGTTCGGACAGAATACCGAGAAAGAACTCCACCGAAAAATTAGACTACTTCGCGATAAGGCAAAATCGTCACGTGGAGTTCAGTTCAAATGGCACGACACGCGCGCTTCGGTCGCTGAAGGAATTATTAGCCGCGGGGACCGCCGAATCGGTGCCGTCATTGAAGAAGTATGGAGATCTGGGGGAGTGTTCCAAGAATGGAGCGAACACTTCAACCTGCAGCTATGGACTGAAGCTATGGAGAAACATGGACTTTCTTTAGATGACTATGTTTACCGTCACCGAACGGAACACGAATTTCTTCCATGGGACCATCTTTCTGCAGGCCTTCACAAAGACTTTTTATGGCAAGAATGGCGAGACGCACTAGATGCGGTAGGGCTAGAGGACTGTCGCTGGACTCCATGTTATGACTGCGGAGCTTGCACTGGTTATGGCATTGAACATGTTGTAGCTTCTGCTCAACCACCTGCAGGTGGAAGTCAGGGAACGGGGCAAGGAAACTTATCAGCGGTGAGCGTCCCTGTGAGTTTCACAGGAACTACGTCATGAAAAAGATAAGAATCAGATTTTCAAAAAAAGGCAAAATACGTTTCATTAGCCATCGCGATATAGCTCGAATATGGGAAAGAGCACTACGGAAAGCCCAGATCAAGATTGCTTATAGCGAAGGCTTTTCACCACGGCCAAAAATCTCGTTCGGCTTAGCGCTCCCTACAGGAAATGAATCAGAAGCTGAATACTTAGATCTCGAATTAGAAACACTTATAAAAAATGATCCAGATGAATTAGACGAAATTAAGCAAAAAATCAATTCAGCATTACCAATGGGGCTAGAAGTTCAAAGCGTAGCGATAAAAAAAGAGGGTTCAGAATCGTTACAACAGTCTGTAACTTCGTGCACATGGCAATTTGACCTACACGGTTACAACACAGATGAAGCTAATCAGTGGTTGGAGAAGATATTAGAGTCCTCTGAAATCGTTGTCGAAAGAGAGCGAAAAGGAAAAGTGGTCGTGGAAGACCTAAGAAAACAGGTAATCTCTATAGAAGTCATCGGGGAAACAGATACAGGAGTACGGGTTCAAGCCGATCTTGGAACTAAACCCCGAACACTTAGACCATCAGAACTATTGGCGGCGTCAAATCCGCCTCTTAAAGCACGGAATGTGTGCAGAATGAACCAATGGATGTTGCAGGGTGACGAGCGAGTAGAGCCGCTATTAAATAACGACGCCCCTGCCCCGTCTGCCCGATTGGCAGACGTGATTAGAAGGGAATTAAAAAATGTCCGAACAAACGGACAGGCCCATGAAATCGGGCCCAGTCAACGACGGATCAGCAGATCCAAAACAAAAACCTAAAATCGGAGACACGCGACCAGATCCACAAGAAAAACCTCAGATAGGAGATTCTCGACCAGCACCAGAAGCTGAGAATTTAGAGGGGACCGGATCCGGTGACCGTAAGAAAAAACGACGAAAAGGAAACCGCACTCGCGGGCGCTCTAACGGGCAAAATAGTCCAGTTGAAGCTTTAACGGATGATGGTCCACTCGAGTTAGATGAAGATACTCTCCGGCGACGCAAGGGGAGAGAACGCAGAGGAAAGCCAATTGGCCGTTACTTAATGTGCGTGAGCGTATCTCAAGGAAGCACTCAAGTTGGCGTTCTTGAAGGTCGCTCTCTTATAGAGCATTATCTTTCTCGCCCGGCAGATGACATCTCAGAAATTCATGGAAACATCTACTTAGGGACAGTTCAGAATGTTTTACCTGGAATGGAAGCAGCATTTGTTGATATCGGCACTCCTAAAAATGCTGTTTTATATCGTGGGGATGTTCAGTTCGATGCAGAAGATACAGGGAAAAGAAGTCAACCTCGTATTGAGCAGGTTCTCAAATCCGGACAAAACATCCTCTGTCAAGTATCTAAGAATCCAATCGCGCACAAAGGGGCAAGATTAACGCAAGAGGTTTCTCTACCAGGACGCTTTGTTGTGCTTATACCAAACAGCGACACTTATGGTATTTCCAAGCGTCTTCCAGAATCTGAACGAAAACGGTTAAGAAAAATTTTAGACCGAGTAAAACCTGAAGAACACGGAATCATTGTTCGAACAGCGGCTCAGGACATAACCAATGAGGAAATAGAACGTGACGTAAGCCGACTTGTTGGACAATGGGAAGAGATCTCAGAATTAGCTAGTAGATCTTCAGCACCTGCCTTGCTCTACCGGGAACCAGAACTGGCTTTCAGATTCATACGGGAAGAGTTCAACAAAGACTTCCGAGGAGTATTGATTGATGATCAAGAAATGTATGAAAAAGTAAGAAGCTATGTTGAAAGTCTCAACCCGGCTCTCGCTGATCGAATACAGTTTTACGACCAAGAAGAAGAAAAACTTCCTCTCTTTGAGCGACATCATGTTTACGAACAACTCCGGAAAGCCTTAGATCGAAAAGTTTGGCTTCCCTCTGGTGGCTCTTTGATTATTGAACACACCGAAGCGTTGACAGTGATTGACGTAAATACTGGAAAAAATGTTGGAAATACAAATCTTGAAGAGACGGTGTTTCAAAACAATCTTGAAGCAGCAGAAGAGGTTGCTCACCAACTTCGTCTAAGAGACGTAGGTGGAATAATTGTTATTGATTTCGTTGATATGGAAAGAAAAGAAAATCGAGATGCTGTAGGAAACGCTTTACGCGAAGCCTTATCGCGAGACAAAACACGAAACCAAGTATTTGATATCTCTGAATTAGGGCTCGTTGAAATGACACGAAAACGCATTGGAGAAGGATTATTGGAAAGCTTCTCTGATGCATGTGCAGACTGTGAGGGAACTGGGCACACCTTAGATAGCGAACTCGTTACAGGAAAACAATAGATTTATAGACAGTAGTCCTACATTTGGTGGGGCTTACGTAACCCGTAGATAACCTAGATAGATATGTATGCAGTAATAGCCACAGGCGGAAAACAATACCGAGTAGAAGAAGGTCAACGAGTCCTCGTTGAACGTCTTGGAGACCCCGGAAGCGAAGTGGACTTGACTCCAGTAATGCTTGTTGATGGATCTGAAACACTTGCCACTCCAGCAGACCTAACCGGAGTAAAAGTAACTGGACGTATAGTGGCAGACGCTAAAGGCGAAAAAATTCGTGGATTTACCTATAAAAACAAAAGTAATCAACGACGCCGATGGGGTCACCGTCAGCAATTAACAGAACTTGAAATAACAGCAATCACGAGAGGTTGAAATCATGTCAAAGACTAAGGGCGGTGGCTCAACTCGAAACGGCCGTGACTCAAATGCTCAACGGCTTGGAGTAAAAGTTTATGATGGCGGTCAAGTGACAGCTGGTTCAATTTTGGTTCGTCAACGCGGAACAAAATTTCACCCAGGTAAAAATGTAGGCCGCGGTGGTGATGACACTTTATTTGCTACTTCTGATGGTGTAGTAAAGTTCGGGCGTCGAGGCGGTCGTAAATTAGTCGACGTTGTCGAAAACTAAACTAACTTTTACTTCATCAAGCAACACCCAAACGGAATAAACCTAATTCACATTCCTGCGCTTAAAGTAGAATCAAATCATGTCCCAGTTTGTTGATGAATGCGGCCTTAACCTTCGCGCTGGAGATGGCGGTGCAGGTTCTGTTTCATTTCGCCGAGAAGCCCACGTGCCCAAAGGTGGACCAGATGGCGGCGATGGGGGAGACGGCGGAAATATCTGGTTAGAGGCAGACCACAACGTCGCTTCTTTACTTTCCTTTCGAGACCATCCACACCGGAAGGCAGAAAATGGAACACACGGCTCAGGAGCTAAACGGCATGGGAAATCGGCAGAAGATCTCATAGTGAAAGTTCCAGAAGGAACGACTATCTACGACCTCTACACCGAAGAACTATTAGCTGACCTGGTAGGTAACGGGGATAAATGGTTAGCAGTCAGAGCTGGGCGCGGAGGACGCGGAAACGCCAAATTCTTAAGCAACCGAAGACGTGCTCCAGCTTTTGCAGAGCAAGGAGAAGAAGGTGAAGAAAGATGGCTCAGATTAGAACTAAAACTCTTAGCGGATGTGGCTTTAGTCGGTTTCCCAAATGCAGGCAAAAGTACCCTCATTTCCCGGATATCTGCTGCAAAGCCCCGTATCGCGGACTATCCCTTCACCACACTTGAACCAAACCTAGGAGTAGTAAGAGCTAAGGGAAGAACAGATTTCATTGTTGCCGATATCCCCGGTCTCATAGAGGGAGCGAGCACTGGAAAAGGACTCGGGCATCAATTCTTACGACACATTGAACGAGCCAGAGTTTTACTGGTAATGCTTGACCTCGCACCAACTGCAGATCATCCTCCACAAGAGCAATTGCGCATCCTAGAACAAGAATTAGGGAATTACCGCGAGGAACTACTTACTCGCCCAAGAGTGGTTGTGGGTTCTCGTTCAGACGTCACCGAAGATCAAGAGTTTGACGGCATGAAATTATCTTCATTCACAGGTGAAGGACTAGAACAGGTAGTCCATCAGCTAGCAGATTTAGTTGAAGAAGTAAGAAATGCAATCCCGGAAAGACCCACACGAATCGTGCATCACCCAGAGCCGGAAGACGTGCAAGTAGAGCGCTCACAAGACGGGATCTGGGAAGTTACTGATCGAGACGTAATTAGAACAGTCAATTTGAATGACCTAACAAATCCAGACGCACTTGATTACATTCATAGTCGACTCAAATCAATGGGCGTAGATAGAGCGCTTCATCGCGCCGGCGTAAAAGATGGTGAAACAGTACGTATTGGTCGCTTAGAGTTTGACTATGAATCAGAGTGAGATCTAGATGAACAAAAAAACCATTGTGGTGAAAGTGGGCTCTTCTTCTATCACAACAGATGAAGGCACAATAGATCGCTCAAGAGTGCAAACATTATGTGATGAAATTGCTGATTTGCATATCAAAGGTAATCGATTAGTAGTGGTCACCTCTGGAGCTATTGCCGCTGGTTTACCACCACTTAATATGAGTGGCTTAGATCGACCAAAGGATTCAGAAACCCTTCAGGCAGTATCAGCAATCGGACAAGGGCACCTAATTCAGACATATCAAGAAGCATTTGGTAAACACGGATTGATAGCTGGTCAGGTTCTGTTAACCCCCTTAGACTTTTTCCTTCGAGCACAATACTTGCATGCGCGTTCCACATTGAATCGCCTCTTAGAGTTGGGCGCTATCCCAGTAGTGAATGAAAATGATGCAGTCGCTGACGACGAAATACGCTGGGGAGATAACGACCGTATCGCAGCACTTGTTGCACATTTAGTAGACGCAGACCTACTTCTCTTATTAACAGACACCGAAGGGGTTCTAACTGCGGATCCAAAGATTGACAATGAAGCATCTTTAATTGAAGAAATCTTAGAAATAGACCAGGCGCTAGAAGAAAGAGTAGGTGGTTCAGGCTCAGTACACGGAAGCGGTGGAATGACTTCAAAAGTTGCTGCTGCCAAGATTGCTGCCTGGTCAGGAGTACCAACACTCATCGCTCATGCCCATCGCCCAAATGTAGTAGTTGAATCAGTAAACAGCGTTCCAGGTACTGGAACGATGATTCATGCTCGAGAAACACGATTAGGGGCAAGACGTCTTTGGATAGCTTTCGCGGTTGGATCTAAGGGACGGATAACAGTTGATGATGGAGCAAAAAAAGCGTTAGAAGAAAGAAGAGCATCATTACTACCCGCAGGAGTCATTGAAGCCTCGGGTTCCTTTGTCGCAGGTGATGCCATAGAAATTTCCGGCCCAGATCAAGCCGTTTTTGCTAAAGGTCTTGTGCGGCATGATCTAACTGATTTAGAAAAAATTATTGGACAGCACACAGAAGATGTACCACAAGGACTTTCAGCAGAAGTGGTTCACGCCGATGACCTTGTTGTACTTCCTAGCTGATAAGGCGATAAATAAATCTCCGTAGTGGCCTCAGAATCAAATCAGATTCTCTGATTCCACTACGAAACGAGAAGACGGTATAGAAGAGAGTAGATATCCCGATAATTATCGGAGCGCTTAGGAGCGCATGAAGATTATCCGTTGGAAGTTTAATTACTGCAGCTAAAAGAAAAGTCAAAGCAGCCGGCACTCCGAATTTCATTACTTGTTTCTTTAAGGGCATCACCCCTGGTAAAGATTTTTTAACTAATCGTGAAAGTAAAGAGACTTCAACCCAAGAGGCAAAAGCTGAGCCCAAAGCTAAACCGACCGCGCCTAGATGTGGGCCAGGTACTTCATCGGTCGTGAGCGTACCAGCAGACACAGTTATAAGGTCGAGTGGAAACATCAGCGCTAAACCAACTCCTAAAGCTACAAGTACTCGCACTCCGGCGATTCGTGCAGGCCCTTTAGTGTCCCCTAAAGACCAGCAAGTGTTTTGAATAAGGCGAGAAGCAGCAATCGCAGGAAGACCTAGTGAATATGCTGACAAAACTAACCAAACTGCTATGGCGTCATCAGAGGAAAAGGACCCCCATCCAAAAAAAGCATTAATGATCTGCTCGCCGACACTTAGATATATAGCTGCACTGAAGAAAATGAAAAACAAACTCTTCTGGATGGCAGCGTTAGCTCGATCAGTTAATTCCTCAGACTTTCCCTCTCGCGACATTTCCGGAAGCTCTGAAGCCGCAACACTCATCACGAAAAGGCTGATGGGAAGAAGATAAAGAACTTGAGCGGAAAGTAGCGCGGCAACCGCTCCAGTAGTTAGTAAAGATGCAAGAAAGAGATCAACATAGGCAGAAATTTGTACAACGCCTCTACCCATAACAGCAGGAAAAAATCTCTTTCGAACATCTATAACTGCAGGTAAAGATTTTTTGAAGTTAGGTCGAAGATCCGGAGCAACCTTCCAAACCGCAGCTAATTGAACGCCGAACTGAAGAAACCCTCCAGCAACCATTCCCCAAGCAGCCGCAGTAGCAGCATCTGAAATTTCCCATGATCCAATGAATACAAAGACAAGAACAACAATTTGAGCGATATTCCAAAGAACCGGCGCCACATATGAAAGAAAAAACTTCCGGTGGCTATTCAAAACTCCAAGGCACCAAGCGGAAAGAACCAAAGCTCCAGTACCTATAAACGTAATTCGAAGCAAATCTACTGTTAACTCGTATTTAGCGCTCTCAAAACCTGGGGCAAGAATCTTTGTAATTGGACGAGCAGCAAGAATTCCCACAAGTACAAGGAAACCCGAAAGTGCAGTAAGGAGACCCAAAGTAGCTCCTGCGGCTTTACTGGCTTCCTCCTCTCTGTCTTCACTAAGTAACCTGCTGTATACAGGGATAAAAGAAGCAGAAAGTGATCCTTCACCTAGAAGATTTTGTAGAAAATTCGGAATCCGAAGTGCAGCAGCAAAAGCATCAGCAGCAGGACCGAGCGCTAGTACAGCTCGTAATAAAGATTCCCGCAATAACCCTGCAATACGTGAGAGAAAAATACCCAAAGCAACCGCCTGAGTGTTTGAAATCTTTTCTTTTGGCCTATTAATGGAATTATTGAAATTACTTCCCACATGCTGAGAGTAGTATGTTTCTTCGCCTAGTGGCGGTCTACGGCCAGTATTTCGGTACTATCTAATACATGGAAAATCGTTTTGAAGATGTAATAGGGGTGCGCGCCTCACTGTCAGATGTAAGTTACTTAGCCGACGAGGGAATCGCCGGCATTGTTTATCTCGCTGACCGTCTGGGCAAACCCATTTTAGTTGAAGGACCAGCAGGCACAGGAAAAACACAGCTTGCAAAGAGTGTGGCAGAGATGATCAATGCCCGACTCATCAGACTTCAGTGTTACGAAGGGTTAGATGAATCAAAAGCTCTGTATGAATGGAATTACAAGAAACAACTATTACGTATCCAAGCAGAAGGAGGTGGAGACTGGGGAGAAATAGAAGACGACATCTTCTCTGAAGATTTCCTACTTACCCGCCCCCTCCTCGAAGCGATTCGAGCCGAAGATCCTGTGGTCCTACTCGTTGATGAAGTTGACCGAGTTGAAGTTGAAACCGAAGCTCTATTGTTAGAGATTCTTTCTGACTACCAAGTCTCAATACCTGAACTTGGAACGGTTGAAGCAAAGCAAGTCCCGCTTGTTTTCCTAACTTCAAACGCCACACGTGAACTTTCAGAAGCACTAAAAAGACGTTGCCTTTATCTTTACATTGACTACCCAGATTTAGAGAGAGAAAGAGAAATTGTTTTAGCTAAAGTCCCTGAAATAGATGAGAATCTTGCTGACCAAGTAGCAAGAATTGTTCGATCTATTCGCCAACTTGATTTGAAAAAGTCACCTTCTGTTTCCGAAACTTTAGATTGGGCTCGGACACTGGTGCTTCTTGGAATATCAAAAGTTGATGCGCAAACAGCAACTGAAACCGTCAACATACTTCTGAAATACCGCACCGACATTGAGAAAGCAGTCAAAGAATTTGCGGATAGCCCCGATGGGTTAGCCGAAGATGAAGAAACGACTGAGTAATTAATGGCCATCACTGACTCCGAATTAGAGAACTCGCCTCTCTTAGAGCTTCTAGGCGGCTTCATAGTCG
>Ga0207993_1000271_pt1 | contig 20920 bp, 18 predicted proteins | sample ETN01SmetaG_2_FD_185791 | JGI IMG/M metagenome (GOLD analysis project Ga0207993, IMG submission 185791) | Marine microbial and viral communities from oxygen minimum zone, Eastern Pacific Ocean - ETNP2014F12-01SV265 (SPAdes) (version 2) | ecosystem: Environmental > Aquatic > Marine > Oceanic ...
ATATTTTACTGGACAGCTAACTGTTCCAGGTCCTGGAGTGCCTCCATCTTTAATATCGGGAAAAATTGTATCTAGTGAAGTTATAAAGGATTACCCGAATCTATAAATTCATTTGTCTGCATTATATCAATTATTATGTCTGAAATAATCATTTGAATTTCTTCTACTGATAAAATAGCTTGATTTTTTATAAATTGAAAAGGTAGGTTTCTTTTCTTAAGTGAACATATTCCTATTTCTTTTATCTGAATGTTTACATCATTCATCCCAAACAAATATTTATAAAAAAGTAACTGTAGTAGATATGAATATTTATGGTCTATTTTTACTTTATCAATATTTCTAATATCTAATACTCCTGGATTAACATTACCAGATTTATAGTCAATTATTCTAACTTCATCATTGAACATATCAATTCTGTCAATTATACCCTTAAGTTTTACATTTTGATTTTTTATCGTCAAATTATATTCCAGCTTCTTTTCTAAAGAGATTATTTTGATCCTAGCATTTTGATTTTTTATTTGGTCTAACTCGAAATTAAGTGTGTTCTCAATATATTCTTTTACAACCTCAATAAATATTAAATTTTTACCTATCGGCTCCTTTGAATAAAGCTCAATAAATGTATTGTGTGATTCATTTTTTAATTCATTTTTCATAAAATTAATATCACTAACATCAAGTTTTTTACCAATGAAAGGTTTGTAAACTTTTTCAATTACTCTATGGATAAGGGTACCTTGATCCATATAGTTTAGGTATTTTGATTCATCTTTGTTGTCTACTCCAAGTATTTTTTGCTCATAGAATAAATATGGGTTTTTGATAAAAAGTGACAATGAAGATGCAGATACTCCCTCTGACAATATGCTTTCAATTTTTTTTGAAATTAAATCGTCCTTAACAATTTTTACTTCCTCATCTTCAGATATAATTAGATTTTGTTGAATCACTTTTTTATTTATGAATGTCAATCCTGAACTTAACATTTTAATTTGCTTGACAAACCTACTTTCTTCTCCACTCCCAAAAGAATTTATGCTTGAATCATAGATTAAGTGAACTTGCTTGGCCTTATCTATTATTTTATAAAATATATCTGAGATCTTTTTTTCTTGTTCATTTTGTGATAAGCTTTCAAATTTCTTTTTTTCAGAATCCGATATAGCAGAGTCATTTAATTTTATAAAAGGAAATAATCCTTCATTCATGTTTGGGAACAAAACATGATCATAGTCTAAAATTTTTGTATTGAAAAGATGTGTTGAATTACATAATTCTATATTTGATTCATCATCAAAAAACTTAATTAATTGAATTAAATCTGGATTTGGAAAAAATATATAAACTTTAGATGAATTATTTTTAGCAAATACTTTTGAAAGCAATTCTGATATATATTTTGCTTGACTTAAATTCTTTAAAGCTGATATAATTTTAATCTTTTTATTTTCGCTACTACTAGATTCAATTTTGTTTTTATCATTTTTTTTAATTGTTTTTTGCCCAATTTTATATTCCTCATTTACTAATTTATACTCAAGAAAATTGTGTATAATTGATGAAAGTGAGTTGTTATTTAACTTATCTTTTTTGGATATGATACTTAGCTCACTCTCTGCTCTAGAAAAAGCCACATATAATAGATTAATTGTATCTAATTTGATGTTAAGCTCACTACTTTCATAAATTTCTTTAGCATTATCTCCCATGTGAATTAAGTTTTGTGATTTTGGGACTAATGTCCACTTTAGACTATCAAAACTTTTAAAAGGTTCATATAACCATATTGGATCTGCATTTCTATTGTCATTAATTTTGTCATTATAAATTGGCACAATTACAAAAGGGAACTCAAGACCCTTAGCCTTATGAATGGTTGATATAACTATTGAATCTCTGTGTTCTGGAATATTTAGATGAATACTATCTGATTTTTTCTCCCAATATTCGATATATGAACTTATTGAGTCATCATGTGATTCAATAAATTCAAAGATATTATCTATAAAAGCATATAAATATGCATCATTAATATTAATATGGAAATTGTCTATACAGTATTTGACTGCATTTAAAATATTTAGCGATGTAAAATATTTAAAATCAAACTTTTGATTTGAAATATTTCTAAAAAAATCAATTATATCAGTTTTTGCAAGATTAATATGAAAACACATATTTAAATTTTCATACTTATTGCCAAAATAATTATGTTTAAATAAAAAATCTATCACTCGCTTTCTTTCGGAATAATCATTTTTAGCTTTACTTAATTTGAGTATTGAAATAAGAAATTGAATTTTCTTTGAACTTGTTATCTGTAAAACCTCACTTGATATTAGATTGAATTTTGAACTACTAATGTTTTCTATTAAATCCTTGGCATGTTTATTAAATCTAACAAGAATAGCTATTTCATTTGGTTTATAACCTCTATCTATAATGTCCAAGATTTCGTTTTCAATTTTTGAATAAAATGTTTGACTTTCACAAGAAGTTATAGATACATGACCAACTTCTTTTTTATTCGATTCTTGCTTAAAATTTAAATCATCTGAATCATATATATCTAGCCCTAAATGGTTTGATAAATAAGTAAAAAAATCAGAATTAAAATTTATTATTTCTCTTGAGCTTCTGTAGTTAGAATCTATTTTTTCAATATCTGGTTTGAAATGAAAGGGATTTGTCTGACCATAAATTAGATTTATGAACTGATTAAACTTACCTCCTCGCCATCTATATATTGATTGCTTTGGATCACCTACAATTAAAAGCGAACCTTTTAAACCATCATGTGACTCACTATGAATAGAGTTTGAAATTAAAGGGATTAAATTATTCCATTGAAGCTCAGAGGTGTCTTGGAACTCATCTATATAAAAATCTGTAAATCTTGAGCCTAATTTTTCATATATATATGGTGTATCGTTTTGTTGAATGAGTAAATTAAGTTGTTTATTAAACTTACTAATTAACCTAATGCCATTTTCATCTTGAATTTTTTGAATTTTTTCTTCAAGTTTTGAGATAATAGAAAAGGAAGGAAGATAATTTAGAGTTGAATTAATTTTATAGAGTTCTAATACTAATTGCTTAATTTCAAAATAATTATTGATTAAATTTTTTCTAATTGCCTCAATTCTCTCAATTTTAATTTTTTCAAGAGTTTTATTATATAGATTTGACTTACCTGTAAGAGATTTTTCTATAGATTCATTAATTATAAATTTATCATCATTTAATTGTGACTTAAGATATTTTGGAAAATAACCTCCTCTAAAATCACTATCGACTAAACCATTTTCATAAATCATATTCAGTGTTCGATTAAATAAAGAGATAATTTCATGTTTCTTTTTAATCTTAAAATCTAAGATCTGTTTTCTTAGTTTAGATAATAGATTATTATCCATTTTTTTAAAATACTCAATCTGATCTTTATTTGATTCTTTATCAATAAAAACGCTAAAATCTTTTAAGTCATATGTAATATCCCAACTTTTATTGACGGTAATTTTAAACTTGGCAAATTCAATTAGTAAGTTTTTTAATTCTTCATTACCATCTATTTCTGAAATTAATTCATCGATTGCTAAGTCTATGTATATATCTGAGTCTAACTCAACTAATGAATCTTCATTATGATTAGACTCATCAATACTACTGATAATGTTATTTGTAAAGCTATCGATTGTTATTACATTAAAATTTGAATAGTTATAGAGTATTTTTTCTAAAATTTTGGCTGACCTTTTAACAACATATAACTCATCTAAACTTGTTTTTTTTAATACTAGTTCTTTAATTACATCATTTCTTTGTTCCTTTAAATCCAATAGATATAAAAGAATTCTATCTTTCATCTCAGCAGAGGCCTTATTAGTAAATGTAAGAGCAAGCATTGATTTAAAATGATTATCATCTTCTGTAACCAATAGCTTTGATATAAACTCAATTGCTAGTTTGAAGGTTTTACCAGATCCAGCAGACGAGTTTATAATCTTAAATGAGTAGTTCATATTTAGTGTTGAAACTTAATAAAATAATCCTAATTTTGTAAAAAAAAATTATGGCTTTCGAATTACCTAAATTAAATTATGCTTTTGACGCGTTAGAACCAAACATAGATGCAAAAACTATGGAAATTCATTATGGAAAACACCATAATGGTTACACAAATAACTTAAATAACATCATATCAGGTACTGATAATGAAGGAAAGAGTATTGAGGATATATTAAACTCTTTAGATCTTGAAAATAAGGGATTGAGAAACAACGGTGGAGGTTTTTATAATCATAATCTTTTCTGGGAAATTATGGGACCTAATGGAGGCGGAGAGCCTAGTGGAGAAATAAGTGAATCCATAAATTCAAATTTTGGTTCATTTGAAAATTTTAAAGAAGAATTTAGTAAAGCAGCTGCTACAAGATTTGGTTCAGGATGGGCTTGGCTATGTGCACATCCAGACGGTAAATTAGAAATATGTTCAACAGCTAATCAAGATAATCCTCTCATGCCAAATGGTTGTGGTGGAAATCCGATTCTATGTCTAGATGTATGGGAGCACGCTTATTATTTAAATTATCAGAACAGAAGACCTGATTATATAAATGCATTTTTTAATGTAATTAATTGGGATGAAGTTAATAATAGACTCACAAATAAATAAAAAAAGGGGATAAATCCCCTTTTTTGCCCCAAATCTTACCATGAACTTAACCTACTTATGTTCAGGTGAACTCAATTTATAGATTTTTTTTTATAAATAAAACTTATTTAGAAATTATTTTTAATTATAATGATTAATAAGCTCTTCCTGACTTACCTTCCACAAAGTTTATAAAGGCTTGATTTACTACCTTATTACCGCCAGGTGTTGGATAATTTCCAGTAAAATACCAGTCACCCTTATGATTTTTACATGCCTTATGAAGATTTTCAACCTTTTGAAATATTATATCCAGTTCTACATTACAATCTAAATCCATTAACATTTCCGACATCTTTGAAGAAATTTGTTCCGCTGTAAAATCTTTGTAAAAATCTTTAACATGATTCCTCTTATAAACTCCAAGTTTTTTTGATTCAATACACTTTTTATATGTAGAGTCTATAATCTTTTCATATGTCATAGCATCTTTGTGAAGTTCAATTGCTGCTTTAAATGCAATAAAATCTTCAATTTTAGCCATATCGATTCCATAGCAATCTGGATATCTAATTTGAGGAGCACTCGAAACGACAACTATTTTTTTTGGATTTAGCCTAAATAGCATCTTTAAAATACTTTCTCTTAAAGTAGTTCCTCGGACAATGCTGTCATCAATTATTACAAGATTATCTGAGGTTTTTACAACTCCGTAGGTAATATCATAAACATGGGCAACAAGATCTTCCCTTCCTTTATCTTCAGAGATAAACGTTCTTAATTTGGCATCTTTAATCGCTATTTTTTCAATTCTTGGATTATGTTTCTTAGCTTTTTCTATTAAACCATAAAATGAAGTTTCTGCTGTATTAGGTATAAATGAAAAAACAGTATTTGAATAATCTTTTTTGATAGATTTCTCTACTTGAGATATCAATAGACTTCCTAACATTTTTCTTTCCTTATATATATCTGCATCTGATCCTCTTGAAAAATATATTCTTTCAAATGAACATGATTTATTTATTTTAGGTTTTAATATTTCTTTGATTGATGTCTTCCCGTCTTTTTTTATTATTAAAGCGTTTCCTCTTGGAATCTCATTTATCTGTTTAAATGATATGTCAAAAACTGTTTGAATTGCAGGTCTCTCTGAAGCTACAACTACCACCTCTTCATCCTCAAAATAATATGCAGGCCTAATACCGTGAGGATCTCTCATCACAAAAGAATCTCCGTGACCAAGCATACCTGCAATTGCATAACCTCCATCCCATTTCTTTGAAGATTTTTTTAGTACTTTTTGTATATCAAGATTCTTCTCAATTAATGGTGGCATATCTGACTTATCTATCCCTTTTCTTTTTAATTTTTTATAACCAGCTATAACCTCTGTGTCTAAGAAATGACCTATCTTCTCCATTATTGTAATTGTATCAGATTGTTCCCTTGGGTGTTGACCTAATTTAACAAGGCTTTCAAACAATTCATCATTGTTAGTCATATTAAAATTTCCTGCTAGAATCAAATTTCTGTTCATCCAATTATTTTGTCGCATAACAGGATGAACATATTCAATAGAATTTTTTCCATAGGTACCATACCTAACATGACCCAGCATAACTTGGCCAATAAAGGGAGCCTTGTTAAAAAATTCATCTGAATTGGCACTGACTTTTTCAGATTTCAAAAATTGATTAATTTTTTTATTGATTTTTTTAAATACTGAATGAATAGCTTGTTGATCAAAAGATCTAACTCTAAAAAAATATTTATCTCCAGGCTTTAAATCTAACTTTAGGCTCGCAAATCCTGCACCATCTTGGCCACGATTCTTTTGCTTCTCCATCATTAAGAACATCTTATCAATGCCATACATGTGGGAGCCATATTTTTCATTGTAGTAGTTAAGTGGCTTTTTTAGATGAACTAATGCAATTCCACATTCATGTTTTAATTGATCACTCACCTATTTTAATTTATTAATTCTTTTTTCAATATCAGACATTGACAAATTTAACAAGTTTTTGGTTGCCATATTTTCAACATTAAATGATGCTAATGAGGTTCCATAATCAATTGCAGATTTAATAGACTCAAAAGAGACTTCAGATGATTGAGATAAATAGCCTGTTATTCCACCAATGAAGCAATCTCCAGCACCTGTTGGATCAATTACTTTATCTACTTCATATGCACTTGCAACATATCTTTTTTCGTAATTAAATAACTCCGCTCCATCCTTTCCTTTTTTTATTATGACATATCTAGGACCCATTTTATGAAGGACTTCTGCAGCATTCTTTAAGTCTTTATGACCTGTAATCATCTCTGATTCCTCATCATTAATTGATATAATATCAACTTTTGATATTACTTCCTTTACTGTAACCCAGAAATTTTCTATCCAATAGTTCATTGTATCAAGAATTATTGCAGATGGTTTGTTGTTCAATTGGTTAATAGCAGATAGCTGAATCTCAGGATGAAGATTTCCAAGTAGAAGAATATCTGGATTTGATTTATTTTTAGAAATTATTGGATTAAAACTCTCCATTACATTAAGCTCAGTCTTTGTTGTAATTCTTTCTTTAAAATTATCAGTATATATACAACTCCAATAAAATGTCTTATTATTTTGTTCAATCTTTATACCTGATATATCAACACCACAGTTTTCTAAAAGATTTAAATCCTCTTCCTTAAAATCTTTACCAACCACAGACACGATTGAGTACTCACTACTAAAATTTTTAAGTGATAAACATATATAAGTTCCTGCTCCACCTAGAACATTATCTACCTTATTTTCAATAGTGTCAATACCATCATAAGCTAATGATGCTACAACTAAAACAGATTTTTTTGACATTTTTTTAATTTATTTAATAGTATAACCTTTGTCCTCTAATAGATTTGAATTCTTAGCTGCAAGATTAGCTAAAAAATCACATCTTTCATTATAAAAATCATTATTATGTCCTTTTATCCATTGGAACTTTACTTTATGATCCTTATAAATCTCTAAAAATCTTCTCCATAAATCTGGATTTTTTTTGTTTTTAAAATCTTTTTTTACCCAATCAAATAACCAACCTTTCTCCACTGCATCTGAAACATATTTAGAATCAGTATATATTTTGACGTTACAATTTTTAAGTTTAAGATTTTCAAGACCTATTATAACAGCAAGTAATTCCATTCTATTATTAGTTGTTAGCTTGAAGCCTTGACTAAACTCTTTTTTATATTCTCCATCTCCAGATAACATCACAATTCCATACCCACCTGGCCCAGGATTTCCAATAGACGAACCATCTGTATAAATTTTTATTAGCTTACTCATTTGATTAGCAGTGATTGAATAACTTTAGGATAATATTCATATTCTAATATATGAATCTTTTCCTCTATTGATTTAGCCGTGTCATTGTCTTCAATAATTATTTTTTTTTGAAATATTATCTCTCCAGAATCATATTGGTTTGAAACATAATGAATTGTTATCCCTGTTTCTGATTCATTATTTTCAATTACTTTATTATGAATTTTTGACCCATACATTCCTTTTCCCCCATAACTTGGTAAAATCGATGGATGAATATTTATTATCTTATTTTTAAAATAATCAATGTATGTATCAGGTATTTTTCTTAAAAACCCAGCTAAAACTATTAAATCAGGATCAATAGTTTTTAATTCTTCAAATACACTAGAAGATAACTGATCATTGCTGAAACATGAAGTACTAACTTTTGAGTCATCCTGACTATTAAAAAAAGGTGAGTTTTTATTGTTCGAGTATACATTTGTAACTGATATTTCATCTGAATCTCTAAACTGATTTATAATATTTAGAGCATTTGTTCCTTTACCTGAAATAAATATTACAATTTTTTTTTTCATTTAATAATGACAAGGTCCAATATATTTGAAAAAAACTTTTTTATTTAACAAATAAAGGTATAATTTCGAATTAAAGACCAGTTTTGACAAAAGTTTTTTAATTTTGTCAACTGAACTAATAAACAAAAATATTATGTCAGATATTTCTTCAAGAGTTAAAGCAATAATAGTAGATAAATTAGGAGTTGATGAGAACGAAGTAGTTCCTGAGGCTAGTTTTACTAACGATTTAGGGGCAGACTCTCTAGATACAGTAGAGCTTATAATGGAATTTGAAAAAGAGTTCGATATACAAATTCCAGATGATCAAGCAGAAAACATTGTCTCTGTTGGTCAGGCTATTGAGTTTATAGAAAAATCAAAATAAAAATTTAATTAATGTCTTCAAGAAGAGTTGTAGTTACTGGAATGGGAGCTCTAACTCCAATTGGTAATAATCTAAATTCATATTGGAATGGTCTTATTAGCGGAACCTCTGGTTGTGCTAGTATTACTCAATTTGATGCATCAAATTTTAAAACAAAATTTGCTTGTGAATTAAAAGGATTTGATCCTGCTGATCACTTCGAGAGAAAAGAGTATAGAAGGTATGATAAGTTTTCTCAGTATGGTATTGTTGCTGCATCAGAGGCTATTGATGATTCAAAAATAATTGAATCTAGTCTAAACCATGATAGAATAGGAGTAATTTGGGGAGCAGGAATTGGTGGACTAGAAACATTCCAGAATGAAGTACTAAATTTTTCTGATGGTGATGGAACTCCAAGGTTTAACCCCTTTATGATTCCTAAAATGATACCTGATATTGCTGCAGGATTAATTGCCATGAAATATGGTTTTCAGGGACCAAACTATGCTACAGTATCAGCTTGTGCTTCATCTTCAAATGCCTTAATTGATGCTCTAACATATATTAGAGTTGGATATGCTGATGTCATTGTTGCAGGGGGGTCAGAAGCTCCAGTGACTATTGCTGGGGTGGGTGGATTTAACGCAATGCATGCATTGTCTACAAGAAATGAAGATGCTTCAACAGCATCAAGACCATTTGATAAAGATAGAGATGGTTTTGTTCTTGGTGAAGGAGCAGGCGCACTAATCCTTGAAGAGTATGAGCATGCAGTAAATAGAGGTGCTAAAATTTATGCAGAACTTATAGGTGGTGGCCTATCTTGTGATGCTTATCACATGACAGCGCCTCATCCTGACGGAAGAGGAGCGGTTAAAGTAATGAAAAATTGCCTTGATGATGCAAATATAAATACAAGTGACGTAGATTTAATTAATATGCATGGTACTTCAACTCCTTTAGGAGATGTAGCAGAGAGTAAAGCTGTAAAAGATGTTTTTCAAGAAGATGCTTATAATCTAAATATAAATTCTACTAAATCTATGACAGGTCATTTACTTGGTGCCGCTGGGGCAGTAGAAGCTATATCATGTATCATGGCGATAAAACATGGCATTATCCCTCCTACAATTAATCATTTTAATGATGATGAAAATATTGACCCTAAACTTAATTTTACATTTACATCCCCTCAAAAGAAACCAGTTAATGTTGCAATGTCAAATACATTTGGTTTTGGCGGACATAATGCATGTGTAATATTTAGAAAGTTAGATTAGAAAAAATCTCAGTAGTATCAAAAAAGTATTTAAATTAGATTCATCCCACATTGAGAACTACAAGCTAATAGCAATTCATTCTAACATATCAATATTCTCACTTGTATATCAACTAAATAAGTACTGTTTTACTGAGTTTGTAAGATCAAATGATGATTTAAAAGTAGATCATAAATTTATGATACCCCTTTTCAACTGGAATAATGAAAAAAAAGGGATAAGCTTTGAGCTTTTTGAAAATAAGTTTATGGTTGAAGATAAAGATTCTGGACTAAAGGATTCTCTTTTTAGTTTGTCAATTTCAAAAGAGTTATCTTTGATAGAATCACATAAAGAAGTTGATTTCTTTATTAAACAAAATTGTTTTTTTTCAACATCAAATTTGATTGAAAAGATGTCAAAAATTCAAAATATTTCGCTTATTTATAGAGTTCCTAATAGTGAACTTTCAGAAAACTTTAATTTTGATTTATGAGGAGGATAAAAAAAACTAAAATCATTGCTACATTAGGCCCATCATCATCATCTAGAGATAATATTGAGATGCTAATTAAAGAGGGTGCGGATGTATTAAGGATTAACTTTTCTCACTCTACTCATAAAGAGGCCAAGTCACTTATCAATGAGATAAGAAAAATTAATGAAGAGTTAAATACTAACACCTCAATACTTGCTGATCTTCAAGGTCCAAAACTTAGAATTGGTGAGATTAAGACTAGTACATGTCTTGGTGATGGAGATAAAATTGAAATTGAGACTGGCAAAGAATTCGTTGGAGATGAAAATAAGATTTATGTTGATTATAAAAGCTTACCAAGTGATATTAATGTAGGAGAAAAAATATTGATTGATGATGGGAAGATAATACTTAAAGTTCTTGAAACTAATAAGAAGAATAAGATTTCGGCTGAAGTAGTTCAAGGTGGGGAGTTATCTTCACGAAAGGGTTTTAACCTTCCTAACACAAATATTTCTCAACCAGCACTTACAGATAAAGACATAAAAGATGCTATTTTTTCGATTGAACAAAGTGTTGACTGGATTGCTCTTTCATTTGTAAGACATGAATCAGACATAAAATCATTAATTAACCTTGTAGAAGAAAATACAGATCATAGAATCCCTGTGATCGCAAAGATTGAAAAGCCTGAGGGAGTTAAAAATATTGATGATATAATGAAACACGCAAGTGGAATTATGGTCGCTAGAGGAGATCTTGGAGTAGAGATTAATGCTGCAGAAGTACCATTGATCCAAAAAAAACTTGTGGATAAGGCAAAAAAAGCAAGAATACCTGTAATAATTGCAACTCAAATGATGGAGAGCATGATGGAAAGTCTAAATCCAAACAGAGCTGAAGTCAATGATGTTGCAAATTCTGTAATGGATGGAGCAGATGCAGTTATGTTATCAGGAGAAACTTCCGTAGGAAGCCATCCAATAGAAGTTGTTCAAACAATTTCAAAAATTATCGGTAAGGTTGAAAATTCAAGTTTAATTGCACTTAAACATAAACATCCTAGAGACTATGACTCTGAAAGATTTATAACAAAATCTGTTTGCTATTACGCTGCAAAAGTTGCTAATGATACTAATGCTAAGGCAATAAGCACATTAACAAATAGTGGCTATACGGCATATCAAATATCTTCTTGGAGACCTAAGACACATGTGTTGGTATTTACATCAAATAAAAAAATTCTAACTCAACTTAACCTTTTATGGGGTGTGAAAGCATTTTTTTATGATGGAACAGAAAGCACAGACAGGACAGTTGAGGAAATAAATAGAATTGCTGTTGAAAATAATTATCTACAAAAAGACGATAAAGTAATTAATTTAACTTCTATGCCAATTGATAAAAAAGGTATGGTTAATACACTTAGAGTTTCAAAAATCTGAATATGAAAAACATAGATCAATTATTAAATAAATATGAATTAAATGGATCAATCAATGGATGCTCTACTGGAAATAATTGGTTTGGTTCAGGAGAAAAAATTGAAAGCTTTTCTCCAGTAGATGGTAAATTGATTGGAACAATAAAATCTGGTTCAAAAACTGACTTTGATGAGATAATTAAAAATTCCAAAAAGGCATTCAAAGAGTTCAGGCAAATACCTGCTCCAAAAAGAGGCGAGCTAGTTCGTCAATTCGGAAATAAATTAAGAGAGGAAAAAGAACTTTTAGGAACTCTTGTATCATATGAAATGGGTAAATCGTATCAAGAGGGACTTGGAGAAGTTCAAGAAATGATTGACATCTGTGATTTTGCTGTAGGACTATCAAGGCAATTGCATGGATTTACAATGCATTCAGAAAGGCCAACTCATAGAATGTATGAGCAGTATCATCCTTTAGGAATAGTGGGAATAATTTCCGCATTTAATTTTCCAGTAGCAGTTTGGAGCTGGAATGTAGCGCTTGCATGGGTTTGTGGTAACGTAACAATATGGAAACCTAGTGAAAAAACACCATTATGTAGTCTTGTATGTCAAAAAATTATTGGGGAAGTTTTCAAAGAGAATAATATTCCTGAAGGAGTCTCATGTCTTATAAATGGTGATTATAAAATTGGTGAAATGCTGTCTCAAAGTAAAGATATTCCGCTTGTATCTGCAACTGGCTCAACAAGGATGGGAAAAATTGTTGCTGAAAAAGTTGGCGCAAGATTAGGAAAAACATTACTTGAATTAGGAGGTAATAATGCAATAATTGTTACTCCAGATGCTGATTTAAAAATGACAATCATGGGTACAGTATTTGGTGCAGTTGGTACATGTGGACAGCGGTGTACTTCAACAAGACGTCTGATTGTCCATGAAGATGTCTATGAGAATGTAAAAGATTCATTAGTAAAAGCTTATAATCAAATTAAAATTGGAGATCCTCTTGATTCAAATAATCACGTGGGACCACTTATAGATATTAATGCTGTTGAAGCATACAAGAGTGCTATTTCTAAGGTAGATGAGCAAGGAGGTAGTTGGTTGGTTGAAGGTGGTACTCTTAATGGAGAAGAATATTCTAGTGGTTGCTATGTAAAACCAGCAATTGCTGAAGTTAATCATTCTCTTGAAATTGTTCATCAAGAAACATTTGCTCCAATCTTATATCTTATAAAATATAAGGGAGACATTAAAAACGCAATAGATATTCAAAATGAAGTTGATCAAGGATTATCATCTGCTATTATGACCAACAATTTAAAGGAAGCAGAATTATTTCTCTCTCATTGGGGAAGTGATTGTGGAATTGCCAATGTTAATATTGGTACATCTGGAGCTGAAATTGGAGGTGCATTTGGTGGTGAAAAAGATACTGGTGGTGGAAGAGAAAGTGGCTCTGATGCTTGGAAAGTATATATGAGAAGGCAAACTAATACAATTAATTTTTCATCTGAATTGCCATTAGCGCAGGGAATAAAATTTGATATTAACTAGTAGTTCTACTTAAACTGGTTAAGAAACCTAACGTCATTTTCGAAAAACAGCCTTATATCTGGTATTTGATAAATTAACATTGCTATTCTTTCAATGCCTAACCCAAAAGCATATCCAGTGTATTTTTCTGAGTCAATATTACAATTTTGTAGAACATTTGGGTCAACCATTCCACAGCCCATAATTTCAAGCCATCCAGTCCCTTTTGTAATTCTGTAATCAGTTTCAGTCTCTAATCCCCAATATATATCTACTTCAGCACTAGGTTCAGTAAATGGGAAGAATGAAGGTCTAAATCTTAATTTTGATTTACCAAACATAGATTTTGTAAAATAGAGTATCATTTGTTTTAAATCAGCAAAAGAAACATTTTCGTCGACATATATTCCCTCTATTTGATGGAATATACAATGTGATCTAGATGATATTGCCTCGTTTCGGTATACTCTTCCAGGAGATATAATCTTTAGTGGAGGAGGATTATCTTCTAAGTATCTTACCTGCACAGATGAAGTATGAGTTCGTAATAAAATATCCGGATCTTGTTGGATAAAAAAAGTGTCTTGCATATCTCTAGCAGGGTGATCTTTTGGTAAATTGAGAGCTGTAAAATTATGCCAATCGTCTTCTATCTCAGGTCCTTCCGATAATTCAAAACCAACTTTAGAAAAAATATCAATAATTCTATTTTTGATTAATGTTATGGGGTGAAGTGAGCCTGATGAAATTGGGAAGCCAGGTTTAGTATAATCCTCAGTTATTGATTTACTAGACTTTTTTATTCCTAATTTCAATTTTTCATATTTATCTGATGCTAGATTTTTTAAATCATTAATTTTTTGACCATATTCTTTTTTTTGATCATCGGGGACATTCTTAAAGTCTGAGAATAATTCATTGATTAAGCCTTTTCTACCAAGAAACTTTATTTTCATAGATTCAATCTCGTCTATGTCTTGTGAATCAAAATTATTTATGTATGAAATATGTTCCTCTAGTTTTTTTATCATTATTTTTTTTTAAGAAAATTAAAAGTCTGTAATTAACCTTCTGTATATTGCAAATATAAATTAAGTTTTATGAATTTAATTGATTTAATAATAATTGCAATAATTGGATTTGGAATAATTAGAGGATATTCAAAAGGGTTAATTATAGAATTATCTAGTTTTTTTGGAATATTTATTGCTTTTTTTATTGCAGGTAATGTTGACAATGTATTATCTGAAAGAGTATCTTCTTTTACTAGCGCAAACATTGATTTTATAAATACTATCTGTTTTATTTTAATTTTTATTTTAAGCTATGTGCTTATCATATATGTTGCAAAAGGATTTACAAAATTAGCAAAGGTTGTATATTTAGGGCTTCTAAATAGTTTATTAGGAGGTGTTTTTGGAGGATTGAAATTACTTTTAATACTCTTAATTATTGTAAAAATTATATTTTCTTTAAATCTCTTGTCTAACAATGTAATTTCTGAATCATCAATAATTATTCAATTACATATTCTCTCTGAAATTCTATTTAATTCATTTGAACTAAGCCAGGAAATTTATTCAGAAAAATTAATTTAAAAATCTTAAACTTGAGACTTCAATCCAACCCAAGGTGCCGTTATCTAGTTGAATGTTTATCCAGTCTTCAATTAAGTCTACTTGTTTGACTTTTGTTCCTTCATGAAGTAGAAATTTCAATTCAGAAATTTTATTTGGTTCTGACCAGACTTCGACTTCCTTATCAAAAATAATAGCGAATTTAATGTTGTTCAGTTCTTTCTTTTCATAGTTAAGGTACAGTGATGATAATGAGATTACTGCAATAAATATTGATAGAGTAAAAAAGGTTCTCTTTAGCCTAGAATCTTTCAGAAGCATATATAGTATCAATGAAATACAAAAAAGCCAAACTAAAATCACAAAAGAATATGCCCAGCCTTTCTCTGAGAATAAGTCAAGAGCAGAAATCTTAATATTTTGAATTTGAGTTATCGGAAGGTTCTCTATTTTATCAATTCTTAAATTTTGAGCAAATGATAGATTGGTTATTATATCTGTATCATTTGGAGATAGAGCTAAAGCTTTTTCAAAGTAAAAATTGCTCTCTGGAATATTATTTAACTTATAAAAAGAATTACCAATATTGAAGTATAATTCAGCACTCTCAAAACCAGAGTTGATAATTTCGAGATATCCATCAACTGCAGCCTCATAATCTCCATCAGTGTAATAATCATTTGATTGTTTGAAAATTTCATCTACTTGTTGATTATTTGAAAGAAGTATCGATAAGATTATTAAAAATATTTTCATGATTTATTCTTCATTATTATACCAACAACTTTTTTTGCATTTTCTAGATCTTTATTCATAACTGAATCAGAAGATCTTGAGTATTTAGCTTTTTCACAATTTTCAATTAGATTAATAATCTGTGAAATATGTTCAGTAGATAAGCCTTTATTTTGTGTTATCTCTTGAATTTTTTCCTTATTAAGGCTTTCCATTCTTATCGAAAACTTCACCATTAGACTTTTAATAATTGATTTTTCAATTATATCATAGAATTGATTTTTTTCATTTGTTAATTTTTTTGCAGAATCAATCATATTATATATTCTTTTCTCTTCATTCTTAATTGTCTCCGAATATGACTTTTTTCTATTTCTTTTAAAGGCTGTAAAAGCAATCAATGCTATGGAAAGCACAAATGGGGTAGAAGATAGAATATAAAAAAGTTCTGACTCAAAAAATTTATAATCATCAAACTCATTTAAATTACCATTTAATTTGATGAATCTAAATGAATCACCCGATGTAATGACATTTGATTCATTTGTTGTAGAAGAGTTGTTATAGGTAGGACCATCAAAGACATCAATTGTAAGTCTTGGAGACTTTAAAATTTTATATCTTTCAGTGCTTGGGTCAAAATATGAAAATTCAACTTCTTCAATAGGGAAATTTCCTTGAAATCTAGGAATGACAGTAAAATATTTTGATACTGTACCACTCATACCGGATAAATTGGTATTTATTGATTCTTCTCTCTCTGGCTCAAAAAGCTCCATCGAATTTGGGACTAACATATTGGGTAAATCAAATAACTTGAGATTCCCACTACCTTTTACTTTAAGTTCTGCTTGAAATGATTCAGTAGCTCTTAAGGATTTTTTATTTAAAATAACATCAAATTCAAATTGCCCAACTGCTCCAGTAAAACTATCTGGTTTACCATTTTCAGGAAGATCTCTTACATTGATTTTCCTCATACCAGTTGAAATAAATTGAGAAGTCTGATCGTATATTACATTACCAAAAAAATCTCGTTTATCAGTAGGAACATCAAGAACTAAATTTAAAGATAAAGGTGATATCTCTAATTCTCCTGGTTTCTGAGGATAGAGTACAACTTTCCTCCATTCTACAACATTATAATTTTGACCCCTGTAAACTTCCCTCTGTACCTTTAATTGAGGAATTTTTATTGTCTGACTCCAAAAATCTTTATAATTAGGTGTTTCAGTCTCTCTTGCATCAGATATATTAATCGGGGCCTTATAGTAAAGTTTATAAATAATTGTTATTGGTTCATTTAAGTATGGAGATCCTTTTGAAATCAATGCCCTTAACTCAATATCATCATCACTGTAGTATTGAGTTACTGAATCAGATGGTTGACTTACAGAATCTGTAATTAAAACTTCAATTGGGAGAGACTTATATATTTCACCATCTATCTCAATTGATGCTTGACTTATTTTTAAATTTCCTTTTTTTAGGGGTTTAAGAAAATAAGAGTATGTTTTTGAGAAACTTCTTTCTCCATTTACATAAGAAGTTTTAATAGACTGATTTGGGCCTCCAATTATTTGGAAGTTTTCAAAATTTGGAGGTGAAAAATTATCTCCGTTTTGATTCATTACAAAGTCAATCCTAAGTCTTTCATTAAGACCAAGTTTTGATTTACTTACAGATGCATCAAACTTAATCTGGGAAAAAAGAATAAATGATTTAAATATTAATAGTATTGTAAATAATTTTCTTACCAATCTTTTTCAGCTTTTTTTGATGTTTGAACTTTCTTTTTACCGGATTTTATCTTCTGATTTAAATCTTTCTCAATATTATTAACTGCTTCTAGCAGATTCTCCATCTGTTGTTTAGACAAGCCTCCTCCTTCATCTTGATTCTTATCTTTCTGTGGATCCTTTGGTTTTTCCTTTTCTGAATCTGAATCTTGATCACTGTTTTGATCTTGATCTTCATTCTCTTTTTTATCCTCAGATTTATCATTCTTCTCTTCTTCTGAATCCTCACTATTCTGGTTGTTTTGTCGTTTATCTCCCTCTAGGAATTTTTTTGCTAAGGCATAATTGTATCGAGTTTCGTCATCTTCTGAATTATTTCTTAAAGCATTTTTATAAGCTTCCACAGCCTGAGCATAATCTTTCTTTTTCATATATGAATTTCCTAGATTATGGAATGCAGAATGCTTCTCAAGATCTATTTGAGAATTTTTTTGAGTTTTAAAGTACTCTTGAATTGCTTCATCATAGTTGCTGTTTTCAAAAAGAAGGTTTCCAAGATTATGAGAAGCAGTAGTTTGATTTTCATTTTTAGATATAGCTTTTCTATACTCAACTTCTGCCCCTGTGAAATTTTGTTTAATTGATTCTTTATTACCGTTAAATACGCGATTATTCGGATCACTCTGACAGTTAAGAGAGACTGTAAAAGTCAAAAAGAGTAAATGTATAATATAACTATTGCTCGTTTTCATTAAATAAATTTAGATTCTGGATCCATTTTGTTTTAGTTTGAAATATAAAAATATCCGCAATTATAAACAAAAGGGCTATTAGTATAAAAATTTGAAATTGCTGCTTATACTCAACAAATTGAGAAGTCTCAAATTCAGATTTATCAATTTCATCAAGCTTAGCTTTAACAGATTCTAGTGTTTCTTCGGTTATGTTTCCATCAATATACTCTCCACCAGAAGAACTTGCTATTTTTTTTAAAATTTCACTATTTCTTTTAGTAATAACTACTTCACCGTTATTATCCTTTTTGTAAGAATCTACGGTACCATTAATTTTTATTGGAATTGTTGAACCGCTATCTTGCCCAACACCAATTGAAATAAGATTTATATTATTCTCAATTATTAAATTTATTATGCTCTCTGGGATATCATCATGATCTTCACCATCAGAAAGTAATATAAGAACCCTATTGGTTTCTGAATTTTGATCAAAAAAGTTTGCAGAAAGATTTAGGGCAGCGTCAATGGATGTCCCTTGCGATGATAACATGTCAGTATCGATAATTTGTAAGAAATTTTTTACAGATGCAAAGTCAGTAGTTAAAGGAACCTGAGGGATTGCTTGAGCAGCATATGCAACTATCCCCACTCGATCACTACTTAATGAATTAATAATCTCTGAAATTATTCTTTTTGACCTTAAGAGTCTATTTGGAGCAACATCTTCGGCAAGCATACTTTTAGAAACATCTACAGCAAAGACTATATCTACCCCTTCTCTATTTATAGACTTTAATTCTGTTCCTATTTTTGGATTTGCCAAGCCTATTGATAAAAATAATACTGCAAGACACTCTATAATCAATTTTAAATTAAGCTTAAAATTTGATCGATTAGGACTGATAACGTTAAGTAATTCTGAATCTGAGTAAGAGTCTTGAATCTTTTTTCTCCAAGACATATATATCCAGTTCATAATAACTAAAAAAGGTATTATTAGTGCTAGGTATAGGAAATGTGGATTGTCAAATTGATACATTATATAAAACTCTTAAATATTGATTTTCTTGAAATTATTTCTATTACATAAAGTATAAAAGCTAACAAAACAATAGGCCTATATTTCTCCGAAATATTTGTAAAAATAGTTTCAGTAATTTCTGTTTTCTCCAATTTATTTATTTCATCATAAATTTTTTGAAGTTCTAAATTATCTGTTGCTCTAAAATATATACCTGATGTTTTTTCAGATATATATCTTAAAAGGTCCTCATCAATTTCAACTTTTGTTAAGCTAAATTGAAAATCTCCATTTGGAAGAATTGAAACTGGGGCTAATGCTCTTCCATTTGTTCCAAGACCAATGGTGTATGTCTTTATCTCATATTCTGCCGCAAGCTCTGCTGCAATTCTTGGATCAATAAAACCCGAATTATTAACACCATCCGTTAGAAGGATAATTACTTTACTTTTTGCTGTACTCTCTTTTAGTCTGTTTACTGCAGTTGATAATCCCATTCCAATAGCTGTCCCATCCTCTAGAAGAGACTCATAATTAATATCTGATAATGATTGTTTTAAAATCAACTTATCAGTAGTAACTGGTGTTTTTGTATAACTCTCAGCAGCATAAACAACTAAACCAATTCTATCATTAGGTCTATCATCAATAAAGTTAGAGGCAACGTTCTTTAAAGCTGTTAGTCTGTCTGGTTTTAGATCTTTTGATAACATACTTGAAGAAATATCTATAACCATAACAATATCTATACCCCTAGATGATTTTATTCTTTTTGATGTTGACTTAGATTGAGGTCTAGATATAGCTGTAATTAGAAGCAGTATCACAATTATTCTAATTGCATACAGAAATGGTCTAAGCATTACAATAAAAGATCTATTAAATTTTAATAATGATAAGGAAGACTGCTTCAAAGTTGCTTGTGTTAACTTACCAAATCTATACCAAAAGAATAATACTAAAGGAATTATTATAACAAGTATAAAATATTCAGGATCTGCAAAATATAAATCTTTAAACATTACAATTCTTTTATTATATCAAAACTTTCCAGGATTCTTTGCTCGATATCACCAGCATATCTGTCGTTATCTCTATAGACAACTATCAGTCGTATGGTTTTTTTATCATATGGTAAAATAACTGATGTGAAATTTGATCTGTAAAGATCATTGTTAATCTCAACATCTAAGCTTCCAAAGAGTCTTAATCCAGTATCTCCAGATTTTACTGTAAACTGGTCGTCTTTCACTAAAATATTTTTAGATCCTGATTCTTGGAATTCATTAATAAGTTCATTTTTTATTAAATCTAGATTAGATGGATTTTCAGTTTGAATAACATCCTTAAAATCTAAGGATAAAAAGAACTTGTCAGAAATACTCCCCATCTGAAATTTATTTAAATCAGAACTGTCTAGAACTCTTTCAAGTATCAATGGTGAGCTTAACTCAACTGGTGGAGAACCATATTGACTGGTGAACCACTCTT
>Ga0207993_1000275_pt1 | contig 20822 bp, 18 predicted proteins | sample ETN01SmetaG_2_FD_185791 | JGI IMG/M metagenome (GOLD analysis project Ga0207993, IMG submission 185791) | Marine microbial and viral communities from oxygen minimum zone, Eastern Pacific Ocean - ETNP2014F12-01SV265 (SPAdes) (version 2) | ecosystem: Environmental > Aquatic > Marine > Oceanic ...
CCAAGGGAACTAGGAACCATCGTCATTACACCTAAGGCGGGATTCGCGGTTACAATTCTTGTTAATATTCTACTTATATTAGTAGTACTTGTTAAGTTGCCGCCATATTTTTGATCAATAATCATTCCAAAGAATCCATTCTCTCCAATAGATTCAAGTAAACCTTCTGGTAACTTCGGATATGCAACTTCCTTGTTTCCATATTTTTCTAAGAAATCATCTAATTTATTGTATAATTTGTCTTCATCCGCAGTGAATGAATTACTTGCTTTAGCAATAGGAACATTTCCTCTGAATATATCTCTGTCAATAGAAGTCGTCCCCGATCTTAAAGCTATGAGTTCAGTATCAGATATTTTGGGTATAATCCCCTTTACAAGTTTAAAAACACGATTCATATTTAACAAATATCTAATAAATTTGTTAAATTAAACGCTGTTTTATATTCTATGATGAAGTTTAACAGAATACGCCTGCGGTATTATCATTATCTTCAATAATGATATGAGTTTCTTCTTCTTCATCCTTTAATCTTTTACCCATCCATGATTTCTTTCCAGTCTTAGGATTAATAGTGGCTGGTCCCCATTTCTTCTCTAGATATTGTTGAAGCTCTTTTCTACTCGGAGGTTTATCAGAAATAGTTTTTTTAAACCACAATTGAAACAAGCTATAAAGTTCTCCGAGTTCAAGTGAGGCAGATGGTATACTACTATCAATGTTTTCAACTAAGAAATCGCTAAAGTTATCGTTCATCTCTTGGTATTCATTTGTAGCACATAGCACTTCTTCTGGTTCTGGATTTCCTTTTTCTTGGAAAATCTGATAATGTTGTGTAAGTAACCAGAAAAAAGGTTTTGCCCATTCCTTGAGTTTCTTTTGTAAGTCGTAATCAATTGGAAATTCATTGGGACAGTTTGGGTCAGGATTTTCAACGAATTTCGAATTGAATTTAACTACTCTAAGACGTCTCCATGTGCCACCGTCATCAGCAGGCACCTTCGGCAATTGATTACACGTACAGAAGATGGTAAACTGAGGATTGAAATCAAAAGGTTCCTTATGTAAAGTTCTGACGGTTATAGTATCACCACCTGATAATTCTTTCAAGGCTCCTACTTGAAATGTCTCACCCTCGTTTGGTTCTTGCATAACAACCATTCTTTTACCAACAAGTCTAGCTATTTCAGGTTGCGGTGCAGAGCCTGAAGCTCTTTTACCTGTTAGACTTGCAATAGGTAATTTTGCACAATATGAACCACAGGCGTATTCATACAGCTCTATCAATTTCGACTTACCATTACCCCCAAAACCTAAAAACATGTATACGTGTTCTCCTGCGATTGATCTACCATCCATTGATGTTGCTAATACACGTAAAACATAATCCCTTACTTCTTTTTTGGGAAGAATTTGTTTTAGAAATTCCATCAAATCTTCTATAATTGGGTCATTCCAGTGGTATTCTTGCCACTCAGTACCAGTAGAAAGGCTAATATAATCTTCGCATCTACTTTCTCTAAATATACCTTTTTCGAGGTCATAAACCCCATTTTTTAAAGCAACAAGAGTTTTATTTGTATTCAATATTTCATCAAATTTATCAGTGTCAAATGCTACCGACCTTTCTCGACTCCAATAAAATTGTTCGGCTGCTTCCTCTAAAACTTGTTTTCTGAATCTCGATGATTGTAACAATTTAGCAATTTTGAAAGTTTCATTTCCAATTTCAAGATATCTTTCATAGCTAGGTTGGCCTTTCCTGAGTTCGGCAAGTCGTCTATATTTTTGAGAAACATTCATAAAATCTTGATGTAGATTTTGTCCTAATTCAAGCTTTAATCCGATATCTCCATCACCTTTTACCCAAAGATTTCCATCAAATTCCCACCATTCTCTCCTTTCATAATTTGAACAAACAAAGAACGGTTCAACTTTTTGCTTTAAAACAGATACCACGTTATAGATGATTTCATCATTGCTTTGTTTCTTATCTTTTGAGTCTTTATCATTATTTGAATTGTGATTGACTATTTTACAAATATGAAAATCAAGGTCGCTTTGAATTATTTCAGCATATGCCTGTGGGTTATCCTTCTTAGCCCATAGATGCAGAGTTCCAACTCCAAGGCCACTATTCCGCATAGTCCTCCAGTATTTATGGCAACATTCGCTTGCAGTACTTTCGTAGTCTGGACATCTTTGGCTGAATTCAATCCATGTTTCGAGTAAACAGTCACTAATGTTATGTAAGCACCAGCCTAGTTCGATCCAATTATTATAATTTTTAGCTCTTTCTTTGTCCAGAATTGAAACAAGGGATTTGACGGTTCCTATATTTGTTTCAATTCCTAAAGTTTTGCTATCTCCATGATATTGTTTCGTATGAATATTTTCAGATTGGGCTTTCTCTAGGTCATAATTTTGTACATACGCTTCGATTACAACTTCTTGTTCTTCTTTAAATGTTGATAAATCTGCCATTGTAAAACGTCTAATTGATAAGAATTCAACAAGTTTCAAAGAAGTTGTATAATATTCAGATGCTTCTAATTTTTCTGGATGACATTCACCAATATCATCTTCATCATGATATTGATATATTCCCGTAACTTTATAAGGGTCGCCATCTTTTTTACACGAACCAAGCATCATCCAGCCGTTCCTTTCGATAATTGCAGCATCGATAATATCTTCAATATCGTTTGTGGCATGTTCGAACATATGTTTTGCCAAAACAAGAAGCTCTTCTCTAAAAAGATGTTGAACAGCAGGAGTTGTTACGATATAGGGAAACATGATATGAATGCCGTCTTTGACTTTATCTTTCCTAACAGTCGGCTTTGCTTTTTCGAATACAAAGGCATCAAAGGCATTCGGGGGCGCATCAATATATTTTGATGCAATCTTGGTCGCGGCTTGAATAAAATTAAGTATAGATTCAGTTGTATAACCGCGACTTTGTTTTTTTCTGGTAGAACCTTCATCTTTAGGAATTGTAAGATCTATATCATATATTAAACAACACAATTCCTTATGGCTCTCAATTAAATCGCACTTTCCTGATAAAGTAAAGACATGTTCATAATATTTTTTATGAAATGTAGAAACTTGTTCTTCAGGAATGTAGTAACTACCCGCAAATAACTGCATACCTAGGTGAGAATACCGTTCTCCTTTTGAAACGCGAAAATTATTCAACCAAGATTTAAACCCCATCATATGTACTATCAATTAGATATTATATTCTATTTAATAAACTTAGATTCTTAGAGGGAAATTGATTTTTTTAGAGTATAAAATTGCTATATTGTTTGTTTCACTAAGGAAATTGAAGGTCACCGTAATTGTAATTTTTAGAGGGATTTAGAAAAAAACCTCTATGTAATTTTTTGTTTTATATTTTATTCATATATTTCTGTAACTCTATTGAAGTAACAATTCTGTAGAAAGTAATAACGTTCTTTTCTTTTAATTTATCAAAATATTTCTTAATTTTTTCTTTCATTTCCGTTATATATATGGGATTACCAATAAATTGTTCTTCAAGTGGATACTTTACATTTTCCCAACTCATATCTATAGGAACGGTAGTTCCATTACCAGCATGTGACCAATCTCCAAGAAACATACTATTTGGATAGTACCAAAATCTATTTTTTGATTCTGGGTTAATATTGTATATTACAAACCAACAACCTTGTTTTCTCCATCGTTTTAAACCATTCTTATCTTTTACAACGTAATAATCTAAATGATCAACTCCCGATTTTTTTGTTCCAATTTTAAAAGATTTTGCGGATTCTTTTGGTATCATCATGATATATAATGTTAAAAGATAAAAATCATATGAGATATATATTCAAAGTAGAATCATCAGGAATAGCATCAAAAGTTCTATATTTCTTAAAAACTTCCTCTTTGATCTGTGATTCTGGTGTTTTCTTTCTAAAGAATCTTGCTATATTGATATATAATTCAAATCCTTCAATATCCATAAGAGATTCTCCTACATCATTGATAGTCCATGCATTTAATAAACGACCAATTTCATAATCGTTCAAATCATTTTCAGTAGGCCATAGTTCATCATCTAAATCTTCAATAAATGAGCATGAAAATCTTGCCAAATCAAATGATGGATTAGGATTAATAGTTTCTTGAGAAGTCATTGAAGATTTATGTAATGGATGTACAGTATATTGTCCTCCAGCTTCGCCATCCTCATCAAATACATCGCCTATATAATATTTTCCATTAACAACATAGGTACTTCTTCCAAAATCGATAATTTTCATAATATATCCATAAGTTGGGACTTTATAGATTATACCATTCTGGTTATAATACAAATATTTCTGATTAGTTGGAATACCCATTACGTTTTGAACATGTAAATCGTTATGAACAAAATCTAAATGTGTATTAGCGCAACATAATCCAGCAGTAATTTGAAAAATCCAAGAAGTCATCTTATTCATTAGAAGTTTTTTGCGTATATGTTGAACATATTTATTGTGTGTATTTCTAATTTCTTCAATATATTGCTTTACATAGTGGTCAAATGTGTTATCAAATTTTTGCATGAATACGATTTGTACAGGAATTTTTGGATGTATTAAATATTGTTTAGCATCTTCATCAATATCCTGTTTCATTGGAATGGAATGCTTAGGTATTTCAATAGCATATTTATCTAAATCGCATAATTCACTACTTGATAATTTTTTCTTCAATATTTTGTTATTTTTATCAGATACTGTTTTAACTCTATATTTGCCTGAATTTAGTATTTTATTGAACCATCTTTCTGCCTTTAATGATTCATAATCTTCTGTAATTTCTTCTTCATAATCAGTCATAATTCCGCTGTATACTCCATAAATTTCTCCAAAATGAGGAGTATAGTTAAGACAAGATAGTTTATTAAGAAAGATACTACATAGTGTATCAATATAAGCACTATTTCTATTATTGTTAACTTTGTGAAATAGGTTGACAAATTTATTTTTGTTATGTGTTGGCAACCAATGATGATATAGGAATGATGTGTATTCATTTCTACATAGACATGACGGTTCCAGAATAGGGGTACATTTTATATGAAAATGTGTTTCATATTCTTTTTTATGAGAATCTTTAATAATACCTCTATAATCTTTTCTAGATGTTACTTTGAATATTCTTTTTTCTAATTGTATTGATGTCCATTTCGTCACTTTGGTATCAACTTTTTGGTCAATACATGGAGTAAACGATTGAAGATTGTCTATTTCTAGTTCATTTTGAATTAAAAATTTTTCAATGAATGGGCAGCGTTCATTTGTATATTCAATCTCCATTATATTCGCACGTGACTAATTATATTACAAACAAACACGCGTTTGTGCAAATGAAGAATCTAATTTCCAAGGGCAAATCGTTTAACCCATTTAACATTGCTTGTAGCAATTTGGATAATATTTTTACATGAGCGGCAAAAGGCCCCTGCATATTCAAGTGCATATGGGAATTTATATACACATAAGGAAACAAGATTTGTATCATCCTTCAATTCTTCTGGTGCATACATCAAAGCGTTTCCATTTTCTAAAACAGCGGTTTCTACTAAAAATCGTTTGTATTTATTATCATTTAGGTGTTTTAATCTACAACCATTGACTCTTAAAGCGACATATGCGAAATCATCGGAGCGCATAAGATGTTGGTATTGAATAGGAACATTATCTTTAGTATTTAATACAGCTTCTAAACCGCTTTCATATTCAAATAAATCACCATTGCATATTTGTTTCCATAATGTATATTTATAGGGGTTTGGTACATAACGGAATAGGGTTCTTCCTTGTGCTGATTCATTAATGGCATATTGAACATATGTTTTATTGGTTCGAACTTCGTAAGAAAAATATTGAAACAAGTCCCCATTTGATACACGGCATAAATCTTTGAAGTCATCAAGATTGGGTATTTTCCTTGTTCTTACAACTGAAATGAGTTCAATATTTGATAAATAGTAAATAATTTCAATTGAAGGTATTATCCTACTCATTATTTATGAGTCCTTCTTTAAAAATTGATGCACATTTTTTGAATGAATAAGATTGTTTTCTATATAAAAATTAGGAGGTGGATAATTGGAAACGATAATATATCCACATACATCATTTGCTCTAACGAACGAACTAATAGACTTAATGTAACATCTTAATAATATGGATTGTTTTGATGAGTCATCTAACCTATCTTGTATAGGTATAATTACTACTTCTTCATGATTATAACCATCCCAATTAATTGTATCATCCATCCAATATACGGATTGATATTTGGTTAATATATATTCAATAATAGTGTTATAATCACCATAATACCAGCTAATATACTCTATTTTTGAAATAGTTGAATTAGGATTAACGATTCTTTCTTTGTTATACTGAATACATTTAGAGAGGAATATACCTAATAATAGTATACTTAAAGGTGTTTTAGTAGTATCTTTAAAGCATTTGGATTGTATTGTATCAAAAAGTGTATGCAAAGAAACAATATTATCAGATAATTCTTTACAATAAGGTCGTTTAATGTATCTTTGAATTCCTGATAATAATTGTGATGTTGTGCTTGTAGATAGTTCTCTTAATATTGAACGTATTGTTTCGTTTAAATATACGATGTCTTCCTTATTACCTTCATTTTTTGATAGTTTATCATCTATATAATCCATATTAAGTTTTGATTCCCAACTGGATATGAGAGAATATAGCATGTTATTTAACTCATAAACTTGAGGAATTTTTTTAAATATATTCTCTTCTTCTACGCTCATTGACTATAATTATTACTTAAATCTTTATACAATTAACGTATAACTAATAAAACTTCAAGTTAAAAATAGTTCGCTGACGTGTTCAGATTTTTTAAGTTGAAGTTAATTATGCGTAATTGTATCATATTTATTCAACGACATGTTCGTAATTTTATTGACATTCGTTACAAACACAGTCTATTTATAACAATTATTAACTTATCTAAGCACTTGAAATATATTGATGTACCATTGAGCCCCCTACTAAATATTGCGAATACTTATGTTGAACACCTGGATGTATATATGAATAAATCAAATTATGAAAAGATATGGAATGATTTAGAAAGCTTACGTAAAAATCATGGAGGATATCATTCACTAATATTCAAAAGATATCAACAAATAAGACTGTTTGACTTTAACCAGATGTGGGAACAATTTTTACATACATGTTTTGTAGTAACCAGTTATAAACCCTGTAAAGGTACTTATTTATGTCCTGTATTTGATCATTCAAATATAAACTTAAACGATTCTATTGTTCCTGAAATTAATCTGAAGTGGAGAGGACACGAATTATCTGGAAGACTAATTGATGATCATTTACATATATTTTGTTACTATCCACTATTTAGTAGTAATAGGAAAAAGGTACTAAATTCTTTAAATTCAGAACAATCAAAACTATATAGAATATGTATTTTTCCTTATTTCTTATGTTCTTACCACATAATAATTCAACATCTGAAAGATAATTTTAATCAATTATTAGGTTTATATAACAATATTCTTAGTAAACCGATTTCATCTATTTCAAATGAATTTATCAAATGTTCCCTATATGAACGATATCATCTAATTTACTTATTTTCAACTGGAGATGAAAAGAAAATATTCATATCAATGCTTTTATATACGATAGTAAATAAAGATTCGCAAACACAAGCAAATCTAATTCTAAACAAATTACCTATAAATGTGATTGAAATCTTAGATGAACGTTTAAATATTGCTGAAGAGAAAATTAGTAGTATTGGAGAAGAATCGGATGATACATCTTATGAAATTCGTATTTGTGCTCTTGACGCCCCTGAATCTGTTAAGAAAATTGCTATTGAAAAACTAAGGGAGATTCAATCTAAACCTGCGGATATAAGTAAACCCCAATTGTTTTTGGACAAATTATTAGATATACCGTTTGGTATATATCGTATTGAATCTCAATTCAAAGTTTTAAAATTATTTCTTAAACAAATTCAACATTTTACAAGAACCATTGAATCTGAACCGCCAGTTTTTTATCCTAATTCATGGATTGATTTACATAGTTTTTTTCAAACAAATAATGAACTAGCGATTCTTAACTCATTATCCAATGAAAAAACTATTAATTTCATAAAATCTCTGAAACATAGTCTTAAAACGAAAAGTTTAAAGTATACAAATGAATCAGGTGAGAAGAAGATAGTATCTTACACTAAAAAAACTTTTTCTGAAGTCATTAGTAACTTGCAAAATTTTTTTGAGAAATCTCCTAATGAGACAAAAGATATTTTCATAAATGAGCTTCGAAAACATTTGAAAGATTCTGAATATTGCGAATACATTAATAAATGGGAAAATGTACAACTCGTCATAAATGATACACAAAAGCATGTAAATGATACACTTAATAAGGCGATATATGGACAATATTCTGCAAAAAGAGGTATTGAACAAATAATATGTGAATGGATTACTGGAAACTCAAAAAGGGGATATTGTTTTGGATTTGATGGACCCGCGGGTGTTGGTAAGACATCATTAGCAAAAGATGGTTTAAGTAAATGCTTAATCGATACAGACAAAGTTCCAAGACCATTCTTTCTTATTGCTTTAGGTGGTTCTAGCCATGGTTCAAGTTTAGAAGGTTATGGTTACACTTATGCTTCATCAACGTGCGGAAAAATAGTAAATACACTGATTCAGGCAAAATGTATGAATCCTATTATTTTCTTTGATGAGTTAGACAAGATAAGTAATACACCTCAAGGACAAGAAATAACAGGTATTCTGGTACATTTAACGGATCCTACACAAAATTGCGAATTCTTTGATAAATATTTTGATGGAGTTCCTATTGATTTGTCTCATGTTTTATTTATCTTCTCATATAATGATGCTTCTAAGGTAGACCCAATTTTATTAGATAGAATTCATTCAATAAAATTTGAATCATTTGGAACAAATGATAAGATCAAAATCTGCAGAAACTATATATTACCCGAATTATATGCGAAACTTGGTCTTGTGGAATCTACTATAATTATACCGAATAATATACTCGAAACAGTGATTGAAAAATATACATGTGAATCTGGTGTTCGTAAACTGAAACAAATTCTGTCTACAATACTCCGAGAATTGAATATTCGAGTTTTAAGAAGAGAAATAGATACACCAGTTACTATAACTGAACATCTTCTTAACTCGGATCTTCTAAATGACGTTAGGCGTTTAAAACCGAAAAAAATAATGTCTTCACCAACAGAAGGAACAGCAACTGGATTATTTGCAATCACAAGTGGTGGAGGTGGTATATTACATATTGAAATTAAGCATTCTCATAACAATAAAGATAGTGGACGATTAGAACTTACTGGCAATCTTGGTAAAATAATGCAAGAAAGTATTAGTGTTGTACATACAGCTATATGGAATATGTTATCTAAAGACAAACTAAAAAGACTGAATATTGACATTAATCCTAACTCAAATTTACATTTACATTGTGCTGAAACTGCAACACCAAAAGATGGACCTAGTGCTGGTGTAGCTATTTCGGTTGCAATGCTTTCATGTATACTGAAAACACCCGTTAAAAATAATATTGCCTTTACTGGTGAAATTGACTTAAATGGTAATGTTCATGCGGTTGGTGGAATAAAAGAAAAAATGCGCGGAGCCTTTGTTGCTGGAATTACTATTGTTTTTTGTCCAATGGACAATCAGGACGATGTTAACCAAATAAATCGAGAAACTGATTCTTGGATTGAACTACTTAATATCCAATTTATAAGAACTATTCTTGATTTAAACTTCTTAAGAGAATCCTTTGTAAGAGATATTACAGACTACCTTAAAAATGATGTATGTAAAGTTATAAAACCTTCCGCATCTGCTCCACAACTTAATATTTTAACAAATCTAAAGTCTAAAGAAAACACTGCTCAAAACGGTTATGGTGATCCTCTAACCAGCTACGGAGAGCGCTATGCCCCCTATAAGAATGAAATAAAATTATTATAATGCCTTTCTAAACAATTGTGATACTAGTGAATTATTATTCAAAATCTGTTGTCTTGTTTTTCTTAGAAAAGATTCCGGAAATCCAGGTGCTGTATTGTATAATGGTACAAAGTGATATTCATAAGAATTATCCAATTTTTCATCAGACATTAGTCTAGGATTTGTTATCTTATTACCATTTATATCTCTTTCTATTCCAACTGATGTATTATGGAAATAATCCCAAGTTGTTTTAGCCTTTAATATACCTATTTCTTTCCAAATCAACTCTCTGCCCATTTTATGATAGTTTCTATTATAACTCAAATTTATATTGCTGTCCAATATATTATTAGCAGCTTTTAAGCAAGATTTAATTAATAGTCCGCCTTTTCTTGATATCATTGCCCAATTTGCAGGATTACCATAACCATTCTTTGTTTTTGTACAATAAAATCCATGACAACCAAATCCAACGTAATCATAATTTTTTAATTTCTCTAAAAATGGAGTTAAAGGTTTTAATACTATTATATCAGAATCTAACCATATTCCACCATATTCATTCAAAATGGCCAAACGTATATAATCTGCCTTTTGAGGTATACTCAAATCATTAATATCTTCTCTTAAATACGGTAAATATTTTCTTATATTATTCTCATTCAAAATAGTTACATTTAGCTCTTTTCCTCTATTCTTAATTACTGATTCATGACACATCCTTATATACGTTGGCATTACACTGTTTTCTTTATTTTCCCAATATAACCAGACATTATTCGGTATATGATTTGTTCTTTTTATGTTAACTCTAACTTTTTTGGATTTGTGTGTATATCTATATAATGTATATAATATAGTTAGAACAATGAATAATATGAATAAACTGAATACCTTCATATTATATTAGAAGAAAGATAATTATGAAATCTGCTCATAAATAGCTAATAATCATATTCTCTATATTTTGTGGCAAAGAATTTAAGGATGGAGATATGATTTTAAAACGAATACAGTCTCTTTCTCTTTTGTAAAACGCCTCTTTAAACAACTTACGAATCTCAGTATTTTTCATTCGTTTACCATTTACATATGGTTTGATTTTCCATTCTTTTATAAAATTCATTGGATTATTATTATCAATAAACTCACAAAGAAATTCGGGATTAATTGTTATTCCACATTTAGACAGCTCAATTATAATTTCTTCTTTTATCCCTCTTTTAATTCTACCATATTTGTCCTTGTCCTTTTTCTTAAGCCATGTTAATATTTTTTGTATCATATTTGGCGATATTGACTCTTCAAAATTACCTAAAACTCTTTTGATTGATCTTTTTTCTAATAAATTTTGTTTAATAAAAAAATTTAGCCTATATTTTAGTGAGTCAATAAAACAGTCTCCTTCCCATTTATAATAATAACCCCAGTGTGAGCTATATATAAGGTAATTGTTCATTTTATAGATATGTAATACTCTTTCTAAGTCGTTTATTAATTTCATTGATTCATTAATTAGTGTAATATTGTAGTTACTTTCTTGTACTAACATATATTGTTCAGAAATTTTACGCAACAATTTAATAATATTACTTGAAGATGATATATTTCTAGTAAATCTGACAGTAAAAGTTTCTTCACGCATATAAAAGTATTCCGTACGATCTTGTTCTAATTTCAGTTCAACTTGTTTCATAACCATTTATACAAATAAGCCATTTATATTTCATATTTTTTGTTACATATATTTAATGGACCGCGATTACGACGAGATTGATTTCCGTTTGATGGAGAAATCATTATCGTGGGTGATGATGAGAAATATATATATGGGTGGAGTTTTTAACATTTCCGCAGAAGAATCCTTAGAACAATCCACGATTGAACAAGAAAAATTAGACACTTTAATTGAAAATGGAGCAAATGTTAACGTAAGAGGCCCCAATGGAACTACACCACTACATAACGCAGTCAAAGCGGACTATATATATGGTATTCACGTATTATGTAATAATGGGGCAAATGTCCATGCCCGAGATAATAGAGGAAACTTACCAATTCATTATACATCCTATGGAAATGGTAAATCGGCAAGTATATTAATTGAAAATGGAGCAAATGTAAATGTAAATAATGACAATTTAAGTACACCAGTTTATATAGCAATTGATTTCGAGAATGACGAAGTTGTTGATGTTTTATTGAAAAATGGAGCAAATATTAGTACAAGAAATTTCCAAGGTTTGAATGCACTAATGTTTAGTGTAATAAAAGATTTCCAAGACAAGAATGCTGGAATAAATATTTTGAGAATGTTATTAGAACATCCAGATACTGATATTAATGAACTAGAGGTAATTGACACATCTGCTGGACATGAGGGATATACATTGTTATATATGGCTGTATCACATAACTATGTTGATAAAGTTAGATTATTAGTAGACATGGGTGCTAAGGTTAATCCAGAAACAGGAAACGTAGGAATAACTCCGTTACGTAAGGCTATAAATGAGGGTTTTGTAGATATAGTTGAAATTTTATTAGAAAATGGAGCAATAGTTGAGCGCGGTACTCTACCTGAAACATATACAGAAAGAGGAATAAATACTTGGATGGAATTCTGGGAACAATCTCGATCGATTAATCCTGATATTTTGAGAATGCTTCAAACTCACGAATCAAAAAAACGTAGAGCAAAAACACTAACAAACTATGTAACAAGAAATCAAAAACAGGATATACCAGATGACATGACAAATGAGATTAACTCCTATTATGGGGGGAGTAATGAAGGAGAAAGACTTATAGCTGAAATTCTTAATAAAGATTTAGAAGAGGTTAATAAAATATTAAGAGAATCATCAAATGCGAATGAACTTGTTAATTATCAAAATAGTAATGGTTTTACTCCGCTTTTCTTTGCATTTAAAGACTTAGAAACGCAAAATGACGAATTACACGTTAATTTTCTGGAAAATTCTTTTGTGCCATATTCTTACCTTTTAGTGCATAATATTATAAATGCATTACTGAGATATGATGTAAATCCAAATTTAGCACCTAACAATGGATGGGGAAATGCGGATGGAGATATATCTGCTTTATCTCCACTTCATCAGGCATGCTATTATAATTTGGTACCTCTTGTGAATTCATTATTAGAAAAGGGTGCGAATCCAAATGTTGTAGATATTGATGGTGATACTCCATTGCATTTATGTATGAATAATTATTGGTTAATTAATGGAAGCAGTCTTGAAAATATTTCAAAATTGATAACAGTAGGTACATCTACTATAAAAGCAGATGTAAATCAACAAAATAATAAGCAAGAAACCCCACTATATGCTGCCGCGTTTCATGGATGTAGTGAAGCAGTAAGAGACTTATTAGCATATAAAGCAAGTCCTGATATACCAAGTCATAGAGGTAGAACTCCATTGCTTATTGCATTAAAGTGTTGGCACAATACTGGAATTAATCCATCAACTCCGCGTGGAGAGTATAATCGAGTTATTTTCAACTTATTAAATGATCCAGAAGGAAATTCTGCAAATCCAAATCTAGAATCTACTGTTTTTGGAAATATTCGTATTCCATTATATCAAGCGTGTAAAACAGGTAATAGTCATGCTACACAGCATTTAGTATCAGCTGGGGCAAAAGTGAATGTACAAATTCCACATCTGGTTTATAATACCCCATTACTTATAGCAATTCGTAATTCATATCCTTGGATTGTTAGAATGTTGTTAGAAAATGGAGCAAATCTCGATTTAAAAACAGGAATGGGAGGAAATCAGGATGCTATTGCTGTTGCAACTCAACAAGCTAATAATCATGTATCTCATGCTACTTGGGATATTGAACAAACTGTATTGTCGCATCTTAGAAAAAGAGAAGAGGAAAGAAAATTATTAGAAGACATGAGAAACAGTCCAGATGGTAGGAAATATCCTGATGATATTTATGGAGAAATACGGTCTCATTTTGGAGGAAAAGGGCATAAATTGAAATATCATTACAAACAGAATGGAGGTTCTGATGAAATAGATAATAATATCAAAAATGAATTATTTCATGCGATTCAGAATAGTAATAATAGACGTGTGGATGAAATATTAGAAATAACAAATAGCCACTATATTAATTCTCGAGATATTAATGGAGACACTCCACTTATAATCGCTTCGCGCAATATTAGAGATAATGCTGCTATCGTTGCCTCATTAATATTAAGAGGCGCGGATCCGAATATTATCCCCTTGAACGGTTGGGGGGATGATAGTGGAGTTATTACTTCATTATCACCCTTACATCAGGTATGTTACTATAATTTAACAGAATTACTTCTTTTATTACTACAAAACGGTGCTAATCCTAATGTCAGAGATAATGATGGTGATACTCCATTACACTTATGTATGATGGGTTTATGTGAAGGTACTACTAATGGGAATATGGTTTATATATTAGTATCACACAATGCAAATGTTAATGATCTAAATGACGATTTTGAAAGTCCATTAAAATACGGAGTATTGTATAATTGTACTGAAGGTGTTAGAGTACTATTACAATCTGGAGCAACTCCAAATGCGATTGATAGGGATGGTAATACAATACTTACAGCGGCATTTAGAGAGTGGGGGATTATGAATAATATGAATATTATAAGGTTGTTGTTCGAATATGGTGCTGATCCTAATTTAAGAGATGTGACATATGGTGAAAATAGTAAAATTACTCCTATTTTTGCAGCAATTACTACTGGAAATTTAGAAGGACTAAGACTTTTAATACAAAAAGGAGCAAAAATAAATATTATTTGCGAAGAACAAATATATGTTGGACCAGTAAACATTATAAATGATACACCGCTATTAACAGCTATACAACATGGTAAACCTGAAATGGTTAGAATGTTGTTAGAAAATGGGGCGAATCCTGAATTAAAATCAGTCTTGAAAGGAAATCAAACTGCTATGGAATTAGTTAGAGATTTCAACAATGACATATCGAATCGAAATGAAATTGAGAAAATATTGCTTGATTATTATGCACAACAAGCATATGAAAAAGCTAAAGTTTCACAAATAATTGGTCTTAGAAATATTACTGAAGATATGTCTGATGAAATAAAAACGAATTTGGGAGGAAATAGTAAAAGAAAATCAGTAAAACTGAAATATATAGGTGGTATGGAAAACCCGAATACGAATGATAAAAGTTATGATTCGGATGGTGAAAGAACAGTAGCTGTAGAAGCTCGCGTTGATTCATCTGATACAGAAGCAATAACTGATACAGAATCAATAACTGATACAGAAATTGTATCAACTGATTCTGATAATAGTGGTGAATCATCTGAGTTTATTGAAGCAATGAGACAACTCGATAGGCTTGCAATATCAAACGATGAATCTTCGCGAAATTTGGTAAACCAACGTCGTAGAGAGATAATAGAACATTTTGGTGATAGAGCGATAATGTGGTTAGGACATCTACCTTCTGAAGAAGAGGAATATATTCCTGAGCCAGATACTCCTGATGAGGAAAATGAAAATTAATCAGGAATACCAATATACGTTACTGTTTTTTTAACAGACTCACCTTTTGGAAAAATATTTTCTGTACTATTTGTTTGATTTTCATTAAGTTTATCTTGTAATACTTGTATACCATTTGCCAGATTTTGGCAAAAAATAACAGCATTATCGAGTTCTTGATCAATATTATTTCCCATATTTTGGAGTATTTCTGTATTGAGGTTTGTATTTTCTAATCCTGACATAATTTTACCTATAGATGTATCTTTTATTGAATTCCATATTGCACTTGTAGTTTGAGTCCATGTTATAGTGATATATAGGTAATCGTTTTTGCGTAAGATTTGTTCTATTGTAATAGAGTCTCCATTTGCAAGTGTAAGATTGAGATTTGGTTTTTTTGTTCTTGTATCAAATTCCCAAAACTTAGTTTTACAATTTGTTTTGAACAAAGGTCTGATTACATGGTATAAATAAGTTCCGGAACTGTCATTTTGTTTGTTATATTGCCATAAATATTTGTGTGTATTTTCAAAACCATTCATCCGAAATGAACCCTTAAAAATCATTATATAGTCTTTGTAAAATATCTCACATTTTTTTAATGAAAGAACTATTGGCAATAATAATAGTGCTTCTTATATACATTTCTATTCAATTAACCAATCAACAAAAAGAACCTGTTAAGAAACCCAAAAAACATATTGTGAAACATGTTACAAATAATGTTAATGAAATAGAGGTGTTACATGAGGCACCTAAACCACAACAGGTGATTGAAAGAACCCCGAATATAATGATTAATAATCCACAGTGTCATAATTCAATGAATTCGAATCCTCCAAATTTTGTACCAATTAATATACCTACGCGTGGTCCTTCTGAAAATTATAGACAAATTGGGGTATTAACTAATTCAGATAATACTGAGATTTTGCCACTTTTTGGAAAACGGATATGGTGTGGTGCTACAAAATGGATGTATTACACACAAACTAATAAATTTGTTAGTGTTCATTTACCTGTTTTCAGTAATAAGAGAGATTGTAGTGCCGAATATGGATGCGATGAGTTATCCGACAAAGATATTGTAACAGTTCCTCAATTTAATGATTCATTTACTGTTACACTTTACAATTTCGATGGACCAAGATACATACCATATATTAATTCGAATGGGTGTTGTTGAATATAGAATAAGTTCAAGTTGACAAGGAAATAATTATATGGGTAATATACTTGAATGTCAAAAGGGAGAAAATGAATATATAAGGGAATTGGAGAGTGATGATAAGGTTGATATAATTGAAAAGATTAGTATATGTAGTGATATCAGCGATTTAACGGAAACGTCTGATATATGTTGTTCATTTGATGAAACAATGGAATTAACAGAAGAAAGTATGGATAGAAATGGTGTTATTACAATCAAAAAATATTACAATACTTTACACAATCTTACAAATGTTGATGTTGCGTATTAGAGTTAGTACAAAAATAAAAAGTATTTATTATCAGAATGAGAGTTTTGAGTAATGATTCTATTCAGTCTCTACAAACCAGGGGTTATATAATTAATTCTTCTGAAATTCAAGAACATGATTTCAATATATTATCCAATCTTTCAATTTATAACATTTCTCCTACACCCTACCTGTTGTTATTTAATGGTTTAGAAAAAATGGCTCTTAAAAATTTAATTCGATTTATTTGTCTCAATTGGAATAATATTTATGAATCATTAGATGATGTTCCTATTAAGATTGAGAATAAATATAATATATGTGCGATGGATGTTTTGAAATTTTTTCTAGAAAATGAGAAAAACCATCGTGTTTGTTTCTTTGTTGAAATTGTGCATCAATATTTTTTTCCTTGAAATAGTATGGCAAGTGCTCCTACTTCAAATAATGCTCTTTCTCGTTCCACTTTTTCTTGGACATCATTCACAGAGTGGCTTCGCGGAAGCTTTAACGTATTTACATCAAACAAAAAGGACCTTGTAAATACACCAGCTATTAAGATTCAGTCAACTGGTAGCAGACCTGGAAATGAACCTCCATTTCCTCTATTAGATGAATTACCAGACGGTCATCTTGAACCCAATTATCAAGAAACAATTGCTGATGCGTATTATAACGCCGAACAAGATGCCCAATTCGTCAAAAATGGTGTTGAACCACAATCTGGTGGCGGAAAAAAGAAGAAGACCCTCAAACATAAGAAATCTAAGGGTAAAACTCTTAAGAAAACTCTTAAACGCAAAAAAGGAGGTTCAAAAAGAAGATTGAAAAGAAAGGGTAAAAAGTAAATTTATTTCAGTACATAATCATTATATGTGATTTACATCATTCTGTATAGAATTAAACAATTTATGTCTATAAAATCTAATATACACATTTCCGTTATTTACTTCTTTCCAAGAATTGCGCCTGATGGAATTGCTGGTCTGTTGAAATCAGGATCATACATTGGATATGATGAACCATCTACACCAGTATATTGTAGAAAATTATCAGGAGGAATACACGATTTTTGCTCAAATTCAGTTGAATTTCCTGGACGTCTTGTTTCATCTATTCCAAGACATAGATTTTTACAAGGACCACATCCATTTTCCTTCCATGCGGCTTTAGAATTTGCTTGCATTAATTTTGTCGCGTGCTTAGTTAAATAAGCTCTATATTCAGCACCAGTTACGAGTCCCATTTCATAACGTACTTTTGAATTTAATGAATTATTTGGTTCATAACTTGTAAAGTGTCTTCCATCACTCATTCTATCGGGGCACTTCTTGTAATTTGGATTACGATAGCAGTCCATTATAATATATATTAGAAAAAATTATATTACAGGTACAAATATATAACATATTTAAGCAATACACAACTATAAATAATTAAATATTCAAATGTTTACACCACAGAACGAAGACGTTCTATTATCCATTAGAGCATGTCATTATCGTGAACCATCTAAATATAAATTTAATCAACAATCTAAACTTTATGGTTCTTATATTATCTTAAAATTTAGATGTAAAATTTTACAAAATGCTTTTAACAAATGGTCTAATCAAAACTCTCCTTGTTTTAATATAAGAATCGGACAGATTCAATCTTATAAAGCAGGATATGAATCTTCTTGTACAGGTTTTATTACTTCTATGAATAAGGACTTTTTGTGTTTTTCAAATAACTTTATTCACAACTTCTTTAAATATTTTGCTAAAGCAAATGATTATACTATCTTTTTTGAGAAAAATTCAGTAGCATATCTAATTTATCCTATCTTTCATGATAAAATCAGTTCTATTTCAAATACACGTATTAACGGTATTGTTGATGAAAATAAGCACCATATTTTATTTGTATTTAGAGGTCATAGACATCGTATTACCACAAGAGCTAACTTCTTAAATTCTGGTGATTTTGTTACATTTATACTCAAATCCAAATATAGTTCACTCATTCCTATAAAAATAAAAACAACCTTCTCAACTAATAGAAACACTTTCGGGTATAGCACCATGTAATCTTAATAAAAACCGATTCACTTTCTTTTTTGAAATACTATAGTTCTTAAAAATTTTTAGATATTTTTGTTGAAGTTCATTTAGTCCTACTTTTGAAAGTGCAGGTAACCAATTATCCCATCCAGTTTCATCCTTTATCTTTTTACGAGCTTGTTCCAACTCTATAGCCTCTATAATATAGTACAGTATATACAAATATTGTTCTTCTGGATGAGGATATAATATTCGTGGTAATGTACACATATTTGATGTTGATTGGCAATTACTTAAAACCATACTCTTAATTGTTGTGTTTTGAACTTTGTTTGTTGGATATATACACTGTAATAATGATGAATATATTTGATTATTTGTACCACTTAATGACTCACCAATAGACATATTTTTCATACACAATCGAGATATTTCATGCTTTTCTTTAAAACTCTTCGTATCATCATTATCAAGACCTGCAAAAACATGACTTGGCATTAACAATCGGATTAAAGAACCTTGCGACTTTATAATATCTTGCTTTCTACTCCAGCTTTCATTCTCATTACATAATTCCGTAAAACACTTTGTTACTATATTTTTATCTATCTTACAAGAATGAAACAGCTTGTTCGATAAACCCCCCGTAAACGCATATTCCTTACACTTTCGCATTAAAGCATAAATATTTCCATTCACATTATAAGTTTCTTCAATCAATTCATTCGGTATTTCCTTTATCTTATAATCATCACATAACTCTTTTAATATTTCCTGTAATTCCTCTGGAGTCTTCTTCAATTGATGAAAAACAATACAATTTTTTGTCATATATGACAAAAATCTTTCACTTATATAGTTCTTATTTAGAATACATATTACTGGTGTTACAAAGTCTACTGTTGCGTTTAGCTTTAGTATATCATCAAAAAATGACTTCTCAGTTATAACATGTAAATTATGAATTACTACTACATCCCTCTTTCCCGTTAGAAAAAATTCAATATTCCTATTCGTTACTATATGCGATAGCTCATTTACAAACGCTTTTTTCTTAAAACAACTATGGTCTTTATCATATATACAATTTATGTTGATACAACGATATCCGCAATTCTCTACAATATTCTTTACGTAAGTTTTCTTCCCAACCCCCACATCTCCTACTAAATGTACTAATGATGGTTTAATTTCCTTTTTTGAAACTTTATGAAACCATTCCTCGAGATTGCTATATTCAATGCTCATTTATTCCAATATTCAAATTACTTTTATTCCCTTTTCACCGCAAATATACAATATTACCAAAATACTATAGGATATTCCAAAACAAACCACTGAAATTCCTATTCTTCTTCTATTAGTGTCGGATACTATATATACTGTATGATTCTGTATTGTATCATCTGTATCCTCTACATCACTGTGTCTACAAAATACACAAGTCTGGTTTTGCAAATTATCATGCCAATCACCATAGCAAGTTGGACATAAATTATTATTACAACATGGCATTTCTCGCCATTGATTCGTTTCGATTAAACATATTGGACACTCTCTTTCTGTTGAAGATATTTTGTTCATATTTCTTGAAGCCATTCCAAGTGGTGATACTTCTATATTATCAATCACTATAGCTACATCATCCATTAATTATAGTAATTATTGATAATTACGTTTT